>OHAI01003141.1_pt1 | contig 11474 bp, 7 predicted proteins | sample 1577091 | NCBI WGS metagenome assembly OHAI01 (sample SAMEA3541548, study PRJEB24748) | human gut metagenome | biome: human gut; feature: human-associated habitat; material: faeces | place: China | collected 2012
TGGAAATTATATATGTAAAAAGTGGTTTTTTGACTGTAAGTATATCAGGAGAAAACTATATTGGAACCCCCGGTGATGCTTTTGTAGTGTCGCCGGGTAATCTGCATTTCATGGGTTCACAGACTGGTACAGTAGATTATTTTACTTTCCTTTTTCCGGTAGAATACATATCTTTTTGCATAAATGATATGTTAGATGATAAATTACTGAAGCCGTTAAAAAATGGTCATCTGATGATAGGCCCAAGTGTAAAAGATACAGCAAAAGAACTGTGTGAGCAGTTGGTTGAGACATATATGGCAAAAAATAAGAAAACTGAGTCCGAAATAACTGCTCAGATAAAGACAAAAAGAATTCTTTTACAATTTATTCTTGAAATGTGGGAGAAGGGCTTTGTGATTGAAAATGATAAAAGCGGGAGAAATACTGTAGAAAAAGAAATGATTTCATATATACAGCAGAATTTTAAAGAAAAGATATCGTTGAAAGAATTTGGTGAGCTGTTTCATCTTTCGGAAAAATATATATCGCGATATTTTAAGGAACACTTTCATATTACACTTTCGCAATATATAACACATTTACGATTAGAGTATGCAAAACAGCTGTTACAAGATACGGATACTCCTGTTACAGAGATTGCAATGCAGAGTGGATATCAGAATGTAAGCTATTTTATCAGAATCTTCAAAAAAACATACGGAGTTTCTCCGTTAAAATATAAGAAAAAATAAGCCAAGTACATGGTTGAAATAGGATTTGAAAAAGTATAAAAGATGCTATCAAAAAGGGTTAGGGAACAACCGAAAGAGAGTTTCCTAGCCCTTTTTGTATAAGGATAACCAGATAAATATTATGTCACAGGTACCTCACCCGTAGATTTCCGTTCAATTAGCTGCGCATGCAATAAAAATGTGCTGATTGAAATGTTGTTAAGTAGGCTTGATAGTGCAAAGAACCCGCTTTTTCCGAGTTCAAGCCGATCTTGTCGGATTGTAGTCAATGGAGGAGATGTATATGCTGCAATCGGAATATCATCAAATCCGATAATACTGATGTCTTCAGGAATCCTGTAGCCTAGTTGCTGACACTGGATAAGGGCTGAATTGGCAAGAGTGTCCTGACTACAGATGATAGCAGTCATTCCTTTTTCCAGAAACCGAGGCAGGTGTTTTTCCATACATTCAGACAAATAATAAGAGCAGCCGGTAGAATCAGAAGAAGTCTTCAGTCCATGCTGGTGCATGGCACGGAGAAAGGCTGCATGTCGTATCTGAAGAATCTGAGAGCCAAGAGAACCGCTGAGATAGGCAATCTTACGATGACCAAGCCCGGCAAGATAAGAGACAGCAAGTTCCATTCCCTCATCATTATCAATACCTACATAAGCAGTAGAAGGATTCCCAATAATATAGTTATCGAAAAGCACGGCAGGAGTGTGGCTGGTTTTAAAATCCTGAATCCAAGGGTCGTTCAGGGAAAAGCCGATTGCAAAAGCTCCTACGTAATCATGCTCCAACATAAAAACATCATAACGTTGGTTCCGTTGCATCTGAACGTCCACAGGTACGATTTCAATATCAAAACCGGCTGGTTCAGCCATTTGGCGAAAACCAAGCAGAATGTCATAGGCAAAATGATGTGGCTCTTCGTATTGTATATTCTCTTTTTCTGCTATAATACAGATTTTTTTTACGGGTTTCTTATAACGACGTAGTTTAGTATAACCGAGGGCTACAGCAGTTTCTAAAACCTGTTTCCGTAAAGTTTCGCTGATATCAGGTGCATCATTGAGTGCTTTGGATACAGTACTCTTGGAAATATTCATCTTATCAGCAATATCTTGGATTGTAGTCATAATATGTGATCCTTTCATGAAGTAGGAAAATAAATCTTATTTTATTATATACAATGATATAGTAAAAAGCAATGAACTATAGGAAGAATAAAAGTTTAGATGAGTTTCGAAAACAAGAAAATAAAAAATAATGCACAAAAAAACAAGGTGGAAAATGTAAAAAAATAACAAAAAAAGGCAGTGTATTGAAAATAGATTGACGAAAAATTAAAAAAGACGTATATTAAGTTTAACGAAACAATACGAAACAGAAAATGAAAGGAAGAAAGATGATGAAAAGAGGGTTAGCAACATTTCTAACAGGAATCATGACTGTAACGCTGGTGGCAGCAGGACTAACCGGATGCGGGAGCAGTACGGCAGATAAAAGGTCAGAAAAAGTCAGACTGATGGTATGGTCTCCATCAGAAGATCAGTCAAAAGACAGTGGCGAATGGCTTCAGACAATGTGTAATACTTTTGCAAAAGAGCATCCGGAATGGGATATTACATTTGTCTATGGAGTAGCTGATGAAGCAACAGCAGCAGATCAGGTGGCACAGGATCCGGAAGCAAGCGCAGATGTATTTATGTATGCAAATGACAGGATTACAACGCTTACAGATGCGGATGCAGTAGCAAAATTTGGTGGAAAATATAAAGAAGAGATTGAATCAACCAACTCAGAGGAACTTTTAGATTCGCTAAAGGTTGACGGAGAGCTTTACGGGGTTCCGTTTACAACCAATACCTGGTATATGTTTTATGACAAGTCTGTATTTTCAGAAGAAGATGTGAAAAATCTGGATACAATGCTGGAAAAAGGAACAGTATCCTTCCCTCTTATTAATTCGTGGTATCTTCCGGCATTTTACTTGGGAAATGGATGCACCTTGTTTGGAGATGGAACAGACGAGTCAAAAGGAGTTGATTTTGCAGGAGAAAAGGCAGTGGAGGCAACCAATTATGCAATTGATCTGGCAGCCAATCCAAATTTTAAAATTGATGCAGATGGATCAGCACTTGCAGGACTTCGTGATGGCAGCGTAAAGGCAATGTTTACCGGATCATGGGATGCAAATGCGATCAAAGAAGCACTTGGAGATAATATGGGAGTGTCATCTCTACCAACTTATACAATAAACGGACAAGAGAAGCAGATGCTTTCATATGCAGGTTCAAAGGCAATTGGGGTTAATGCACATAGTGAATATATGGAACAGGCAGTTGCACTTGCTGTTTATCTGGGTGGAAGTGATGCACAGAGAGCACACTACGAGATGAGAACCGTGATTCCATGTAATACAGAACTTCTGAAAGAAAAGGATATTGCATCCGATCCTCTTGTTCAGGCACAGAATGATACCTTTAACAATACATCGATACTCCAGCCGTTCGTGGCATCCATGAGTAATTGCTGGACACCGGTTGAGAATATGGGAAAAGGAATTCGTAACAAGAGTGTGACACACGAAAATGCCGAAGAACAGACGGAAGCAATGAATGAAGCAATGAACAGCAATGGAATTAATTAAGAGGTGAGCGGAATGAGTATGTTTAAGAAAAAAATCAATGAATTTCCAACGCCATATACCTGCAAAAATGCAGTAAAAAAAGGTGGAGTAGAGACTAAGCTTTCCATGATTCTGATGGGATTTGGAAACATTGTACATGGTCAGATTATCAAAGGACTTTTGTATCTGGCAGTTGAAATTGCCTACATCGTCTTTATGGCAGTAAATGGAATTGGGTTTATCGGTGGTCTACGGACACTTGGAACTGTGCAGCAGCAAGAAGTATGGGATGAAGCGAAGCAAATTTATATTTACACAAAAGGGGATCAGTCTGTCCTGATTTTACTTTATGGTGTGACAACAATCCTGTTGACAATTCTTATGATTCTTGTATGGAGAGGAACCTTAAAAAGTGCATATAAAGCAGAATGTATTCAGAAAGCAGGAATGCATGTAAATACATTTGCAGAAGATCTGAAATCCTTTCTGCATGAGAATCTGTATCGCTTGTTTATGACGCCACCAACGGCATTCATCTTTGTGTTTACGGTACTTCCGTTGGTGTTCATGATCTGCATGGCATTTACCAATTACAGCCGTATCGGCAACCATCTGATGCTGTTTGACTGGGTGGGACTTGATAATTTCAAGACGTTGTTTGACTCCGAAAGTATTCTTGGAAGTACCTTCTGGTCTGTTCTGGGATGGACGATCATCTGGGCGTTTTTTGCAACTTTCAGCAATTATATTTTTGGAATGATCCTTTCCCTTCTGATCAATAGAAAGGGAACAAGAGCAAAAGGATTCTGGAGATTTTGTTTTGTTCTTTCCTGTGCAGTGCCGATGTTTGTATCTCTTTTGATCATGCGTACCATGTTGCAGCCGGAAGGTGCGGTCAACGTACTTCTCAGAAATATTGGATTGATCGCAAGTGATGCAAGCCTTCCGTTTTTTACAGATGCGACATGGGCTAGAGTGACTGTTATCATCATCAATGTCTGGGTAGGAGTACCGTATACACTGCTTCAGCTGACAGGTGTACTTCAGAACATTCCGGAAGAACTTTATGAAGCCGCAAAAGTGGATGGAGCAAATGCATTCCAGACATTTACAAAGATCACGCTGCCATATATGTTGTATGTGACAACACCGTATCTGATCGTAACCTTTACGGGAAATGTCAATAACTTTAATGTCATTTATCTTCTTTCAGGAGGAGATCCGGTAACAAACCTTTCTTCAACTGCAGGTAAGACAGACCTTCTGGTTACATGGCTTTACAAACTGACAATTGACAAACAGTACTATAACATTGGTGCGGTAATCGGAATTATGACCTTTATCATTCTGGCAATCGGTTGCCTTCTTACATACCGTAACAGTAAATCCTATAAAGAAGAAGGAGGATTTTAATCATGGCAGGAAAGAAATTACAATCTGCAAAAAAGAAGAAAATGATCAACAATACGATCGTACATATTGTTCTTGCGGTGTTGGCAATTATCTGGCTTTTCCCAATTGCATGGGTAATTCTGACGAGCTTCCGTGCGGAAAAAGGCTCTTACGTATCAACCTTCTTCCCGAAAGCATTTACGCTTGACAATTATATAAAACTATTTACTGATACATCCATTTTAAATTTCCCGCAGATGTTTATGAACACATTGTTTATTGCAATTTGTTCCTGTATTTTATCAGCATTTTATGTGCTGGCAGTTTCCTACTGTTTGTCCAGACTGAAATTTAAAATGAGAAAACCATATATGAACATGGCAATGATTCTGGGATTGTTCCCGGGATTTATGTCCATGATCGCTGTGTACTTTATTTTAAAGGCGATGGGACTTACAGAAGGAAGCCTGATTAAACTGGCTCTGATCTTATGTTATTCCGGTGGTGCAGGACTGGGTTTCCAGATTGCAAAAGGATTCTTTGATACAATTCCGGTTGCAATTGATGAAGCTGCACTTTTGGATGGATGTACCAGATGGCAGATTTTCAGCAAGATCACACTGCCACTTAGTAAGCCGATCATTGTATATACAGTGCTGACATCTTTCATGGCTCCGTGGCTCGATTTTATTTTTGCAAAGGTAATCTGCAGAGCAAACTCAGACCAGTATACGATTGCAATTGGACTTTGGAAAATGTTGGAAAAAGAATACATTGACAGTTGGTACACCAGTTTTGCGGCTGGGGCAGTTCTGATTTCAATTCCGATTGCGATACTGTTCTTGTTCATGCAGAGATACTATGTAGATGGAGTATCAGGTGCAGTGAAAGGATAAGAAAGATGATGAAGGATAGAATAGAATTAAAAAAATATTATTCTACAAAAGAGTTTCTTGAAAATTATATTTATGAGGAAAATAATCTTGGCGTAGAATGTACAGAAGAAGGAACGACATTCCGCCTGTGGTCACCACAGGCGGAATGCATTAGTTTAAACCTGTATCAGACAGGAGATGGAGGAGATGCATACGAGCAGATTCCGATGAAAAAAGAAGAAAAGGGTGTGTGGAGTTGGGAGAGCAAAGAAGAACTTCACGGCGTTTATTATGATTATCTGATTACACGCAATGGCGAAGAAGTCCGATCAGCAGACCCATATGCAAAGGCATGCGGAGTTAATGGATTGCGCAGCATGGCAGTGAATCTGAAAAAGACCAATCCAAAAGGATGGGAAAAAGATCAGACACCAGAAGAAGGACCGGAGAGAATCGTATATGAACTTCACGTAAAAGAATTTTCATGGGATAAGGCGGGTGGTTTTCCGGAAGAATATCGTGGGAAATACAAAGCATTTACGTGCAGACATACGACTTTGAATGAGGATGGGATTCATCCTACAGGTCTGGATTATTTAAAAGAACTCGGGGTGACACACATTCAGATCATGCCGATGTATGACTATGGTTCTGTAAATGAAGCAGGGGAAGATACAGAGTTCAATTGGGGGTACGATCCAGTCAACTATAATGTGCCGGAGGGATCTTATGCGACAGATGCCAGACATGGTGAAGTTAGAATTCGGGAAATGAAAGAAATGATCCAGGCAATTCATGAAGCTGGTTTTGGTGTAATCATGGATGTTGTCTACAACCATACTTATTCGCTGGACTCCTGGTTTCAGAGAACTGTACCTTGGTATTTTTACCGGGTATTTCCGGATGGGAAGATCTCCGATGGTTCTGCATGTGGAAATGATGTTGCAAGCGAAAGAGAGATGTGTGCGAAATATATTCTGGAATCAGTGCTTTACTGGACAGAGGAATATCATATTGATGGATTCCGTTTTGACCTGATGGGACTTCTGGATGTAGACCTGATGAACCGGATCCGAAGTGAACTGGATCAGCGATACGGAAAAGGAAAGAAGATTATTTACGGAGAACCTTGGGCAGCAGATCAGTCGGCAGTAGAAGGCGGCAGAAAACTGGCAGCAAAAGAAAATATTGGGCTTCTGGATGAAAATATCGGAGCGTTCTGTGACAGTACTCGAGATGGAATCAAAGGCTCTGCACTACGTGCAAAGGAAGCCGGGTTTATAAACGGTGCAGAAGAAAAAGAAGATGAAATGCTTGCAAGTGTGGCAGCATGGTGTGTAAATCCTTATCAGGCGGAAGGATTTGAGAATGTCAAAGCACCTTCACAGATTGTTACCTATGTATCAGCACATGACAATCATACCCTGTGGGATAAATTAAAAGAGACAGTCCCGGAGGAAGAATGTATGAGGCTGAATAAAATGGCGGCAGCAGTCTATATGACTTGTCAGGGAACACTGTTTTTCCTATCAGGAGAAGAATTTGCCCGTACAAAAGATGGACAGGATAATACCTTTAAATCACCGATTTCCCTGAATCGTCTCGACTGGGAAAAGGCATGGGAAAACAAGGAACTGGTTCGTTATTATCAGGGACTGATTGCACTTCGAAAACAGCTCTCTGGGCTTTGTGACAAATCAAAAGACAGTTATAAACGAATTACAGATATGTGGAAAGAAAAAGACGTAGTAGGATTTACTGTGCTCAATGATAAAAAAGCAAGATGGAGCCAGGTAAAGATAATTTATAATGCAAGAAAAAGTAATTATAAAGTAAAATTCTTGAATGATGGCTGGGAAATCTTAAGCGATGCAGATGACAGCTGGTGCTGGGAAAAAGGAATCTGTGCGGACAGACAGATAGAAGCCGCACCGCAGAGCGTGTTGATACTTGGACGTAAATAATGATTAAGGAGGAGTAATGCATGAAGTGGATCTATGGCAGACAGGATTGGAAAACGTTGGAGAGAGGACTTGAAAACTGCTATCTTTTAACTAATGGTCTGGGAGGTTTTTCTTCGCTTACGATGACCGGAGCTGTGGCAAGAAATGATCATTCAGTATTCATGGCATGTACGAAAGCTCCAAATCACAGAGTAAATATGGTTCATCGTATAAAAGAAGAACTGGGTATTGGAGAATCAAAGTATGTTCTTTCAACCCAGGAATTTGCGGATGGAACAAAAGAAGAAGGATACCGTTATCTTACAGAATTTTCTTTTGAAATTCTTCCTTCGTGGCGTTATCTGATAAACGGAATAGAGATAGAAAAAGAGATTGTGATGGCACAGGGCAGCAATCAGATTGCAGTGAATTATCATCTGAAAAACCGTGGTCAGAAAGAGGCCGCTCTCTGTGTAACTCCGTTTTTTCAATTTGAACCCAAAGGGGAAGATTTGAAAGAAGGTAAGATGTTTTCAAGACAAGAGCAAAAGATTACCGATGGAAAGTATAATCTTTTCTTTGAAACAAATGGAGAGGCAGAAGAATTTCAGGAAAAGAAAGAAACGTATTTTTATCGCTATGATGAATGTGATGGAAGACGAGAAAATGGAACAGCAAGCGCAGTTTATCAGATTGAAAAACGAGTAAAGCCAGGGGAAGAGACAGATTTAACAGTGATTTATTCGATGGAAAGTCTGATAGGTATAGACGCAAAAAAAATATTTGATAAAATAAAAGAAGAGCAGATCCATTATCAAGAGAAGCTTATAAAGACTTCAGGTTTGAAAAATAAACTGGCACAGACACTGGTTTGTAGTGCAGACAAGTTCCTTTCAAAAAGAGAGTCTACGGATGGATTGACCATCCTTGCCGGCTTTCCATTTTTCGAAGACTGGGGAAGAGATACAATGATTGCACTTCCGGGAATCTGCATCTCCACAGGAAGAGTTGAAAGTGCAAAATCAATCTTGCGGACATTTGCATTTTATGAAAAAGATGGATTGATGCCAAATCTGTTTCCGGAGGGGGAGAATGAGCCACTTTATAATACTGTAGATGCGGCACTGTTATTTATCGACTGCGTGTGGTTATATTATGAAAAAACTCAGGACATCAAATTTGTAGAGGAAATGTATCCGGTAATGCAAAGGATTATTTCCGGTTATGAGAGAGGAACAAATTTCAATATCCATATGGAAGAAGACGGTCTTATCAGTGCCGGAGCGGGGCTGGATCAGGTGACATGGATGGATGTACGTGTGGGAGAAATCCTTCCGACACCAAGGCATGGGAAACCGGTGGAGATTAATGCTTACTGGTACAATGCACTTTGTATCATGCAAAAGTTTTCTGAAGTTTTGAAGAAAAATGAAGAGCAGAAATATAGAGAACTCGCACAGAAGGTGAAAGAATCGTTTGCACGAGAATTCTGGATGGAGGAAAAACACTGCCTGAAGGATGTAATTTCAGAAACAAAGGCAGATACTCAGATTCGCTGTAATCAGATATGGGCGGTGTCTATGCCATTTACGATGCTGGATGAAGAGAAAGAAAGACAAATTGTAGATACGGTATTTGAAAAGCTGTATACGCCGTATGGTCTTCGGACACTAGATCCAAAAGACGAAGAATTTCATGCAAGCTATGGTGGAGAGATGATAAAAAGAGATCTTGCTTATCATCAGGGAACCGTCTGGACTTTTCCGATGGGTGGATATTATCTCGCCTATCTAAAAGTAAATAAAGATTCAAGAGAAGCAAAAGAGATTGTGGCAAAGCAGTTGGAAGTATTGGAAAGTGCAATGCGTGAAGGATGTATTGGCCAGCTCCCTGAAATTTATGATGGAGAGATTCCGGTTTCTTCAAAAGGATGTTTTGCACAGGCATGGAGTGTAGGGGAAATCCTGCGTGTTTATGAAAAATTGGAGGAAGAATAAGATGGAATTTACCGGTGTATATCATAAAACCTCAGAGCAGATGAGTTATCCTCTGGATGAGGACAGACTAATCGTAAATATTAAGACAGGGTATGATGTAAAACAGGTGTTTATCCATTACGGAGATCCTTATGAGGCCGGGATTCTGGGTGGAAATGAAAAATGGACAGGAAAAAGAGAGGAAATTATTTATAAAAAACGTCTGCCTTATCAAATCTGGTGGACAACAACGCTTCTTCCTGCATATAAAAGATGTAAATATTATTTTGAGCTGAGAACAGAAGAGGAAGTCTGGTATTATTTTGAAGACGGTTTTCTGACAGAAGAACAGCTTCAGATGGATGGCCGTATGCAGCAGTGTTTTATTGTACCATGGATGAATCCTGCAGATATAAACCGCACACCTGCATGGGTGAATGATACGATCTGGTATCAGATTTTCCCGGACAGGTTCTGCAATGGGACACCGGAAAAGAATGGAAATGATATCACACCGTGGAGAAATCACGGAACAGTGACAAATCAGGAAAAATTCGGAGGAAATCTGGAGGGAATCCGTCAGAGACTACAGTATCTTCAGGAGCTGGGAATTACCGGAATTTATCTGAATCCGATCATGGAAGCAGAATCTAACCACAAATATGATACTACAGATTATACAAAGATTGATCCGGCTTTCGGTAATGAAGAAATGATGAAAGCACTTTGCAGGGAAGCGCACGAAAAAGGAATCCGTATTATGGTTGACGCAGTATTTAATCACTGCGGAAGAAAATTCGCGCCGTGGATGGATGTGCTGGAGCATGGGAAAGACTCTCGTTATGCGGACTGGTTTATGATAGAAGACTGGGAACAGATCGGAAAAAGAGCAGACACCAGAGACCGGCGTTTTTACTCCTTTGCATTTACAGATGCGATGCCGAAACTGAATACGAATAATGAAGAAGTGATCGAATATTTCTGCAAGGTCTGTGAGGACTGGATCCGGAAATTTGATATAGATGGAATCCGTTTTGACGTGGGAAATGAAGTGTCTCATCGGTTCTTAAAGCGGATACGGGAACATTTAAAAGCGGTAAAACCGGATCTTTATCTGCTGGGGGAAATCTGGCATGACGCAATGCCATGGCTTGGCGGGGACGAATTCGACGCCGTTATGAACTATCCCTTTGCTGCAGCCATCCGGGAGTTTTGGTATCGGCCGGAAAAGACAAAATCTGATCTGGAAGAGGCGATCCATGAAAATCTGGTGCGTTATATGCGTCAGACGACAGAGGTTTTGTTTAACCTTCTGGATTCCCATGATACAGATCGGCTGATCCATCAGACAGGTGGAAATCAGGATCTCTTTTTCCAGCAGCTTGCAATGCTCTTTACAATGCCTGGAAGTCCCTGTATCTATTATGGGACGGAAATCGCGATAGAGGGCGGCGCTGACCCGGATTGCAGACGTTGTATGCCCTGGGATCAGATCGAACAGGGAAACTATGCAGAGATTACGGAGCAGGTAAAGCAGCTGATAGCCCTTCGAAAAGAGCCTGCGGCCCGCAGCATGGAAATCACATTTGAAAATAATAACAGCTCTGACCGGGTGGTGGAAGATGTCAAAACCGGGGCAGAGGGCAGCAGGCTCCGGGTTGTGTTAAACGCATCCGGAAAAGAGACCGATGCAGAGACAGAGGGCAGCGTGCTGTTTGCAAGAGGTTATGAGAATGGGGTGCTGCGGGCAGGCGGCGTATTGGTGGAACGGCTGTAAGTGCAGACGTTCCGGTCAGACAGTTGCCAAAGCGGAAAAAAATTCACCAAAACTTTATCGACAGGTATATTGACAGAAGACTTTGCATATGATAACCTTACTGCTAAACAAAATTCCCTGTGAGGGAGTAGCGAGCGCAGCAAGTGCAGCTGCCGGAATG
>OHAI01003143.1_pt1 | contig 11470 bp, 10 predicted proteins | sample 1577091 | NCBI WGS metagenome assembly OHAI01 (sample SAMEA3541548, study PRJEB24748) | human gut metagenome | biome: human gut; feature: human-associated habitat; material: faeces | place: China | collected 2012
TGGCGTTCCACTTCTTCCAAGTTGGGGACTACTGTAGATAGTTGAGGGCTCCATGTCTGTTTCACAAAAATATCTTTGGGGCGGATTACGTTTCCTTCACATAGAATAATAGCTTTTTCAATGGAATGTTGCAGTTCGCGGATATTGCCGGGCCAATGGTAGGAACGGAGCTTTTCTAATGCATTTTCATGCAAAAAAATGTCTTTCCGTCCGTATTTGTTGGCATAGCGGCGAATAAAGTAATCTATGAATAAAAGTATATCATTTCCGCGTTCCCGCAAAGGGGGAAGTTCTAAATGGATGGTATTCAGTCTGTATAATAAATCTTCACGGAAACGACCGAATTCTATTCTTTCCTGAATATTAAGGTTGGTAGCCGAAATCAGTCGTATGTCTACGGGGATAACTTTGTTGCTACCTATCCGTGTGATATTCCTATTCTGCAATGCCGTTAACAGTTTTGCTTGCATTCCCAAAGGCAGGTTACCGATTTCGTCCATAAAGAGGGTACTTCCCGAAGCTGCTTCGAATTTTCCGGGGCGGCTTTCGTAAGCATCGGTAAAAGCCCCTCGTTCGTGCCCGAAAAGTTCACTTTCAAACAGCGACTCACTGATGGCTCCCATGTTGACTGTTACCATTTCTTGTTTCCGGCGAGGAGAAAGGTGGTGGATTTCGCGTGCCAGCATTTCTTTTCCGGTTCCGTTTTCGCCGGTGATAAGAATATTGGCATCGGTGCGTGCTACCTTGATGACCATTTTCATGAGTTGTTGCATGGCGGGCGACTGACCGACAATCATTTGCGGCTTATGACCTAGGATAGGGGAAGGTACTTTGCTTTTCTTTCCGTTGCCGAATGCTTCTTTTATCTTGTGCACAAGGGTTTGATTATCCCATGGTTTCAGTAAAAAGTCGGTAGCTTCATTTTTCAGTGCTTTGACGGCCAATTCCACGTCCCCGTAGGCAGTGAGCATCACGACGGGAAGGGTGGGAGCGATTTCTCGGATGCGTTTAAGCCAATACAAGCCTTCGTTGCCATTATTGATGCCGGCAGAAAAGTTCATGTCGAGAATGATGACGTCTATCGGTGAAGTATTGAGTATGGATATGATTTGGTTAGGATTACCGGCTGTTTTAATTTCGCTGAATTCTGTTTCCAATAAAAGTTCCAGTGATGCCAGTACTCCTTTGTTATCGTCTACAATTAAAATAGTTCCTTTTTCCATCATTAATTTGCTTTCGGGGATAAAGATATTTGCTTTTGCTTGTTCCTCCAAATGAGGTGTCTAATAATTGGACGTTTTTGGAAGATAATTTAATAGTTTCTCCTCTAAATTCAGTTTTATAGTGAAGCGTCGGTGTCTATAACCTAAAATACATGGTAAAAGTCTGCTCGTGATCGATTTTTATTCTTTTTATAGGAGTGGGAGTGTCCATGAGTTGGACGAAACAACGTCTAAGAAATGGACAGTATTTGGTAATTCTAAATTTATATATTGTTGATAATTAATAGTTTGACGCTTATGGCATGCCATTTGCTTTACTTTATCCGTCAAAGTAAAAAAAGTATGAAAAATAAAATGATAATTGTGTGTGTATTGTTAGGGTTGGTTTTGCCTCTAGATGGGCAGACCACGCTGGACGATTGTATACATTATGCTTGGAAACATAATCTCGAATTTAAAAACACACAGATAGAAGTGCAAGAAGCACATACTGATTATGTGGCAGCTATGGGAAAGTTTATGCCTAGCGTATCTATACAGGCAGAAGTGGGAAGGCATATAGGCCGTTCTATTGATCCCGGCACTAACGGGTATACTTCTGACTCTTACAATCAGGGAACAGTGGGCATGGATGTTACCCTTTCCTTATTTGAAGGATTTACTCGGATCAACCGTTTGCGCTTTACCCGTTTGGTGCAAAAGGAAACGCCCAGCATATAGATTTTACGGTAACGTCCCATGATCACTCCGATTCCCGAACTATCACAGAATTTCGTATCTGCAAAATCAAAAATCACATACCGGATATGATTATGTTCAATCAGATGATCGGATTCCTTTCTTATCTCTTCCGCATTGTGATGATCCAGTTCCCCCGGTAAAAATATAGTCAGATAATTCTCCTGTACCTGATACTTCATGTTATAACTCCCCATTTACATCTTTCTATTATTTTGCATAGTGCATAAACCAAAAAAGGACATACACCTCTTACGTGTATATCCTTCTCTTTTTGTATTTCTGCCATTTCTATACCAGGACAACGCATATCCTAGTTATTATTCTTCTTACTCTTCTGTGCATTCTGCGTATCAAGTGCTTCCTGTGCATCGGTCGCAGCCTGTGTTCCCTCATGCTCTTCTATGATCTTCTGATAATACGCATTCGCCTTATCCTGCTCACCCTGTTTTTCATAAGACTGCGCAAGCAAAAGCATGGCCTCTCCGTCCTGGTATCCCTCATCCATCTGTACCACCTGCTCCAGATTTGTTACCGCCGTATCATAATTTGCCACTTGATAATTCTTCTGGGATGTTGCATACAGGCTTTCACAGACTTTTGGATAAATCTTCTCTGTCAGACTGTCATATTCTTCTTTTCCGGATGTGCCAAGTGTACCTGCATTAATCTTCAGCAGTTCTTCTGCCAGCGCAGAATTACTCATATCTCCGGTTGAATAATGCGATACAACCGTCATCAGTGACTCATAACTTGACTTTGTTACCTCCGCAGTCTGTTTCTGTTCCTCTGCAGCTTTGGTATCTGTACGGTATGTTTCCAGTTCTTTTTTCAGTGCACTGATCTGTGACTTCTGCGTCGCAATCTGATCACTGAACTTCACCGTCTGCTTGTTCACCTTGCTCTGTCTGGATGCAGATACTGCCGGCATGACCAGGAAAGCCATAACCGCAACTCCGACAGCTACACCAATTGCAATATTTATCATTGTGTGCAATCCGACATTATCCTTAAGACCGGATGCGACAGGCTGGATGATCGTTTCATTTCCGATATTATAAGTTACCGTCTGTCTTCTTTTTTTCTTCTTTCCTGTATCTTTATCATCGACCAGGCGCACATTCCTTGACTTCCGCACCTGATTCAGTTCATGCATATAACGCATGGTGATATCATCTGTCTTGTCCAGCTTGTGTGCGATCCGGATATTCTTTCTCGCCTCAGAATACTGTTCATCCATAATGTAAAGCAGTGCCAGAAGCTGATATGCTTTCACATATGTCGGATGCATCTCAATTGCTTTCTTAAGCTGGAGTACAGCCAGATCCTCACAGCGCTGATAACAGTAATCCAGTGCCTGATTGTATCTTTTGATCGCCTGATTGATCTGATCCAACTCGTCTTTTTTCTCTTTTATCTTTATAATATAATAATTGGCAATGTTCTCTTTCGGCTGGAGATTCTTGCTTAACACCCATTCCGTCAGTGCTTCTACCACATCACCTCTTCCGTAATAGACAAGTCCCAGAAGATTTCTCGATGCGATGTTATCTCTGTTATATTGTAAACTCTTTTTCAGCGATGTGATTGCTCCGGTCAGATCCCGGATGTTCGCTCTTTTAAGCCCGTCATTATACCAGTAGTTCGACTGATACGCCAATTTTGTTGTATAATCCATATACTTCCCTCTATATTTCCGTTACTGTTCATACAGCGCTGAGACTTTCCATTCCGGAATTCTTCCCTGTGAACTGTAACCGCTTTTCTTTGCCGCAGTTTACTGTGGATCGTCCTGCTTCGTCTGTTCGATCACTTCTCTTAAAAGATCTGTCATATCTGTCAGATCATCCTGGTAAATCGCATCTCCCAGTTCCTCTACTTCCAGACTAGGCTGGAATTTCTTTAATTCTTCTTCAGAGAAGATTTCTTTCCACTGTGGAAGCTCATACAGCCAGTCAGCTTTTGCATCTACCATATTTTTGTAAAGTTTTTCTTTATCAAATGCAAGGCTTACAACTGTATCCTCATCCATTGTCTCAATCGGATTTGGTTCTTTTAAGCTCTCATCGATTCCATCTAAGAAACCTACCATAGTCAGAACTTCCTGTCCGAATTTCTCAGCCAGTTCTTTTACGGTCCCTTTCACTGCTTCATCCGGATTAGAAAGAAGCTTTTCGTAAATCTCTTTCTCAATCTGGAAATATGTTCCCCAGAATTTTTCCAACTGACTTCTGTCTGCAGTCTCATCATAAGCGATGTTCTGCCACTGCTGATATAATGTGCTCATATTTCTATACTCCTTTGTACGATATTCATTTGCAATTTTTCACTGCTCTCTATATAATATACTAAAGTCTTGATTCATTGTAAAGGATGATTATTATGAAAAATGCAAAACGTATCCTGGCACTCATTGCTGCGGTTTTATTATTCGGTATGTATCTCAGTACATTAATATTTGCCTTGATCGGAAGTCCTCATTCCATTGATCTTCTCTGGGCATCTGTCGCATGTACGATCGTGCTGCCGGTATTGCTCTATGGTTACATGCTTGTGTTCAGACTCACACAGCATGATATTCCATCTGATGATCCGACAGACAGCCTCCACAGGCACATCCCGGACAACGCATCCAAGTCTTCTTCGTCTCACGACCATGCAAGCGATGATACCATGTAGAACTCAAAGGGCATCAGACTTTCTTCGCGATCGTCTGAGCCTTTTTTCTTATGTTTTCTTTCATCTTCTCTGATTTTCTTTCTTTTTGCAAGGTATTCTTCCATTGAAATAACTTCTGCTTCCTCTTTTGTCCAGTCTCTTGTATTCATAGTGCATACCTCCATCTTGATTATTTTTCCCCTCTTGCGTCTCTGGTATCTGATTACACCGACGTTATTATTATATTTACGATGGTTTCATTATATGCATGGAATGTGTCGTCGTTGTGGAAAATTTCTGAATAAACCATAAGATTTTTCTTAAAGAAAACATAATTTACGCCACAAAAAGACAGGGATAAAACACTTTTGTGTTCTGTCCCTGTCTTTATCCTGCTTATCTGTATTTTCTTAAATACTCTGTTCTATTTTGAAAGTTCAGACTCTCTGTAGATGATATCGTGTCTTTCCGGACCATTGGATACCATTGTGATCGGGTATCCGATCTGTTCTTCTATAAACTCGATATAATTTCTGCAGTTTTCCGGAAGGTCTTCGTATTTCTTGATTCCACGGATATCACATTTCCATCCCGGAAGTGTCTTAAGAACCGGTTTTGCCTTCTCTAACAGATGTGTAGTAGGGAAGTCTGTTGTTACTTCTCCGTCGATATCATATCCTACGCATACCGGAATCTCATCCAGATATCCGAGTACATCTAATACTGTAAATGCAACGTCTGTTGTTCCCTGCATTCTGCATCCATACTTGGAAGCAACACAGTCGAACCAGCCCATTCTTCTCGGACGTCCGGTTGTAGCACCGAACTCTCCGCCATCTCCACCGCGGCGTCTCAGTTCATCAGCCTCATCTCCAAAAATCTCACTTACGAAAGCTCCTGCTCCAACAGCACTGGAGTATGCTTTACATACAGTTACAATCTTCTGAATCTCATATGGTGGAATTCCAGCTCCGATCGCACCATATCCGGCTAATGTAGAAGATGATGTAACCATCGGATAGATTCCGTGATCTGGGTCTTTCAATGAACCAAGCTGTCCCTCTAACAAGATATTCTTTCCTTCTTTGATTGCATTGTGAAGGAACAATGATGTATCACATACATACGGTGCGATCATCTCTTTGTACTCCTGCAGCTCTTTATATAAATCGTCTGGATTGATCAGCGGTTTATGATACAGATGCTCAAGAAGAACATTCTTCTGCTCTGCCACACGTACAACTTTCTCTTTTAACAAGTCATCGTCAAATAACTCACTGACCTGGAATCCAATCTTAGCATATTTATCTGAGTAGAACGGAGCAATTCCGGACTTTGTAGATCCGAATGACTTTCCTCCAAGTCTTTCTTCCTCATATGCGTCAAAATTCTTGTGGTAAGACATTACCATCTGTGCTCTGTCAGATACAAGGATCTTCGGCATCGGGACATCTCTTTCCACGATAGAATTAATCTCTTTCATCAATACAGGAATATCAAGTGCTACACCATTACCGATAATACTTGTTGTATGTCCATAGAACACACCGGATGGTAATGTGTGAAGCGCAAATTTTCCATAATTATTAATAATGGTATGCCCTGCGTTGGCACCTCCCTGAAAACGTACGATGATATCCGCTTCCTGAGCGAGCATATCAGTAATCTTACCTTTACCTTCGTCTCCCCAGTTTGCGCCTACAATTGCTTTTACCATGAGCTCATTCCTCCCAGCTTTAAAAACTTAGTATTTTATGGGCATGGCCTGACCCAGTGCCCAAACACATTTCATTATAACTTACTTTCTTTTATAAGTAAAGAATAATTCTAATTACAATAAATTACTTTTCTTTGCCATTCTGACAAGCAGATGTCCTTTTGGAAACTTTCGAAGCTCTGCTTCTGTAATTCCCTTTAACTTTAATTCCAGAACAAAATATACGATAACTGCAAATACCACAGAAATCATAAGACAGATAAATACCAATATCCTTAAATGAATAAAACTTCCCAGTACTCCTGATAAGATCAGATAAATACCCTGGTAGAAAATATAACATAAAATACCCATTATCGCAGAGCAGATTACTGGAATAATAAATGTCTTCTTCATTTCCTGACGATATCCCAGATACTTACGCACACTTAAATTATTCAGTAAACACATAAGGAATGCATAGAACATCGTAGCAAGCACAAGGGCATATAAATCCAAATCTGTAAAGTATAACAGTGGAGCAAGCACCACCACATGCAGGAAAAGGGCAATGGCTGCATTCCGCAGAGGAATGTTTACTTTTCCGATTCCCTGCAAAACACCATTGCTTACTGTAGATAGTGCATAAAAAATAATACTGATACATCCCACACGTAAAATACTTACCGCCAAATCAATTGTTGCCTTTTGAGGAAATAAAACTTCCATGATTGGATAAGCAAGCGCTCCCATCCCGATTGCTGCCGGAATGCTGATAATCATTGTAAAATGAATAGCTTCCTTTACATGTGTATTACATTTTTTATAATTCTCCAGTGCATAGCTTGAAGAAATCGCCGGAATCATTGCCGTAGACATAGAATTGGCGATAGCGACAGGCATATTAATAAGAACTGTATATTTTGTCTGAAATACACCATATAAAGATGCTGCAATTCGGGAATTCATCTTTTTAAATCCCATAACATCCATAAATAATGTCTGATCAACAACCGTACTGATATTATATACAAATGTACTTAAGATCACCGGAGTGACCATTAAAAAGATAATTTTAAAAATATCTCTGTAAGAACTATCTACGCCAGAACTATCCTTCTGTATCTCTTTTCTAAAATACTTTTTATTACAGGAATAAATAAACAGCATAAATAACAGTCCGGTAATTACTCCCGCACCGATACCCGCTGCACTTCCCATCGCACCAAATACTGGAACTTTATCTGCGTCTCCTCCTGCAAATATATGGATGAATAAAAGAGCTGCTCCAATACTGATGACGGCATTCGCTACCTGTTCAATAATCTGAGAAAGAGAGGTCGGAACCATTGTTCCATGTGCCTGAAAATATCCTCGAAATACCCCTAAAAATCCAGAGAAAAAAATGGTTGGCGCTAAAATTCTAAGAACAGGAATTGCTTTGGGCTGATTCGAAGGAATTAATATGGAAGCGCCAAAGAATGTAATGAGACTGGCAATCCCTCCTACAACCAAAACATACATAAGGGCACATTTAAATACTTTATGTGCATTACGATACTGGTGTACTGCTAATTTAGATGAGACAACCTTAGAAACTGCCATCGGAATACTATAAGAAGATACTAATAATATCATCGTATAAATATTCACTGCAATACCATAATATCCGTTTCCTTCATCTCCAATAACACTTGTTAACGGACTTCGGTATAATACCCCTATAATTCTTGTTATAATGCCTGCAACCATCAATATCGATGCTTGTGCAAGTACATTTGTTTCTTTTGTATCTTTGTTATTCAACTGACAACCACCTTTCCAACTTTAAGGGTTCCTTCTCCTGTTACTTCATTCTCACATAATTTAAGGGTTATCGTTACCGATAACCCTTAGTATTATACGTATTTCTTTATAGCATGTCAATGCGAAGTTTACACATTAATCTCTGCTTTCATTCCAAGAATATCTTTATTCTCATCAAGCACAGGCTTAACATATTCGCTGATAAACTCCTCTGTTTGTTCCGGAGCTCTTCCTACAAAGTTCTCTGGTTTCATAATTGCCTGAAGCTGATCCATTGTCATTCCAAAAGCTGGGTCTGCTGCAATTCTTTCAAGAAGATCATTATCTTTTCCTTCTTCTTTAACAACACGTCCTGCTGCCATGGAATGCTGACGAATTCTTTCATGAAGTTCCTGACGGTCTCCGCCGGCCTTTACTGCATCCATCATGATATTCTCTGTTGCCATAAATGGAAGTTCTCTCATAAGATGCGCTTCGATCACCTTTGGATATACTACAAGACCATCTACAACATTAAGATAAAGGTCAAGAATACCATCGATTGCAAGGAATCCTTCCGGTACAGAAAGACGTTTGTTTGCAGAATCATCCAGTGTCCGTTCAAACCACTGTGTGGATGCCACAAGCGCAGGATTCATTGTATCAGACATTACATAATTCGCCAGAGAAGCAATTCGTTCACTTCTCATTGGATTTCTCTTGTATGCCATAGCGGAAGAACCAATCTGATGCTTCTCAAATGGCTCTTCGATTTCTTTTAAATGCTGTAAAAGACGAATATCATTAGAGAATTTATGTGCAGACTGAGCGATTCCGGAAAGTACGTTCAATACACGACTGTCAACCTTACGGGAATATGTCTGTCCGGAAACAGGATAACAAGCATCAAATCCCATCTTCTCTGCAATCTTTCCATCAATTTTACGGATTGTCTCATGATCACCGTTAAATAATTCTAAGAAACTTGCCTGTGTTCCCGTTGTTCCTTTAGAACCTAAAAGCTTCATTGTACTGATAACATAATCTAAATCTTCTAAGTCAAGCATAAGATCATGTAACCATAACGTTGCTCTCTTACCAACAGTTGTTGGCTGTGCCGGCTGAAAATGTGTAAATGCGAGTGTAGGAAGATCTTTATACTTCATAGCAAAGCTGGAAAGCTCTGCGATTACGTTAACCAGCTTACTTCTTACTAACTTAAGAGCCTCTGTCATAACGATAATATCTGTATTATCACCTACATAGCAGGATGTTGCTCCAAGATGAATGATTCCCTTTGCATTTGGACACTGCACACCATATGCATATACATGGGACATAACATCGTGGCGCACTTCTTTTTCTCTTGCTTTTGCAACATCAAAGTTAATATCATCGGCATGTGCCTTCAGTTCCTCGATCTGCTCCTTTGTCACACTGGAAAGACCTAATTCATATTCTGTTTCTGCCAACGCAATCCAAAGCTTTCTCCATGTTTTAAACTTTTTGTCTGGAGAGAAAATATACTGCATTTCTTTGCTGGCATATCTTTCTGAAAGAGGGCTCTGATATTTGTCGTACATTGTTTTTACCTCCTGTGGTAACTTAATTGTTATCGCTTTTCTTCTCTTTATATTCTAAATTATAAAATAGAATCTATATTTTCATTCACTACTTCTATGATGATTTTGGAACTCTTTAACCCTGTTCTCCTCTGATGTCCTGTGTCGGTGGATCGATTGGATAATTTCCACTGAAGCAGGCATCACAGTATGGTAATCCCTCGTTTAACTCTTTTAAACGATCCATATGAAGGTAAGCTAATGTATCTGCTTCAATACTTTCACAAATTTCATCCAGAGTCTTGCCATATGCAACAAGCTGATCTTCTGACGGGATATCTGTTCCAAAATAACAAGGATGTAAAAATGGAGGAGAACTGATTCTTACATGAACTTCTTTAGCTCCTGCATCCTTTAACATACGAACAATACGTCGGCAAGTTGTTCCACGTACGATAGAATCATCGATCATGACAATTCTCTTTCCTTTTACGGCATCCTTCAATACGTTTAACTTTACCTGTACACTACTCTCACGCATGCTCTGTTTCGGCTTGATAAAGGTTCTTCCTACATAAGAGTTCTTAATGAAAGCTGTTCCGTAAGGAATCCCTGATTCCATAGCATAACCCTGTGCTGCCGGATTACCTGATTCTGGAACACCAACAACCATATCTGCATCTACTGGCGAATCCATTGCAAGGAACTTTCCAGCTTTAATACGACTGGCATACACACCAACGCCATCAATTACTGCATCTGGTCTTGCAAAATAAATATATTCAAAAATACATCTTGCCTGCTTCGATGGATCTTTAAAACAAAGTTCTTTGTTAGACTCAATTCCCTTCGGAGTCAGAGTAACTACTTCTCCAGGTTCTACATCTCTTACAAATTCTGCACCAACTGTATCAAGGGCACAAGTTTCTGAAGTAAGGAAATATGTATTATCTCTTTTTCCGATACAAAGTGGGCGGAAACCAAATGGATCTCTTGCACCGATCAGCTTTCGCGGACTCATTACGATAAGAGAATAGGCACCCTTTAACTTGCGCATTGCTGCTAATACTGCTTCCTCTGCTGTTGCAGAAAAAATTCTTTCCTTTGCCACATGATACGCAATTACTTCAGAGTCAATTGTTGTCTGAAAAATAGCGCCTGTTCTTTCAAGCTCTTTACGAAGTTCGAGAGCATTCACCAGATTACCGTTATGCGCAAGCGCAAGCGTACCTTTATAATAATTCAGTACTAATGGCTGTGCATTCTCTCTGGTACTTGAACCTGCGGTTGAATATCTGACATGACCTACACTGATATTCCCCTTTAACTTTTCAAGGTTCTCACTGTTAAACACTTCGTTGACAAGGCCCATTCCTTTATGAACCTGAATGTTCTTCTTAGGACCGTTGGTATCCGAAACTGCAATACCACAGCTTTCCTGTCCTCTGTGCTGCAGAGCAAACAACCCATAATACACCGTTGAAGCGATATCATTGCCATCAAAATCATATGCTCCAAACACTCCGCACTCTTCGTGAATTCCAGAATCCACACATTCTTCAGAAAACTGTTCTTCCATATCAAACGCCATTTTCTTCCTCCATAATTTCATTAGTGAATTAATTTAATTAGCATATTAAAACGATTGTATACTAACATAAAATAAGGGTCTATACAAGCCATTTCTCATAATTCAGAACCATTCACAAATTTTTCGTATATTTTACATAGTATTTTTTATGAATCCTACAGATTACTTTCCTTCATTATGCCGAAACAACTTTGAACTTTCAGGAAGAATCCCTCTT
>OHAI01003144.1_pt1 | contig 11469 bp, 7 predicted proteins | sample 1577091 | NCBI WGS metagenome assembly OHAI01 (sample SAMEA3541548, study PRJEB24748) | human gut metagenome | biome: human gut; feature: human-associated habitat; material: faeces | place: China | collected 2012
ATTTCCATCGGCAGTGTGTCAGAACTTTGGGATTTCACAAACAAAACTGACGGCTCAGATATCCCTTCTAAAGAAGCAATTGAAAATGCTTTGCAATATGTGGACGACAGCAAGGTGTCAGTTCATCCTAAGGACGAATCCAATCCTGAAGGAACATGGGTTATCAGTAAGCCAAGTGAGACAAAGCTGGATCTTGGAGCCGTATCCAAGGGATACATAGCCGATAAGATAAAGGTTTATTTACTGGAAAATGATGTAAATCACGCAATAATAAACCTGGGTGGAAATGTTCTCTGTGTTGGAGGCAAGGGTGACCAGTCCTTTAGCATAGGTGTACAGAAGCCATTTGGTACAAGCTCCGACACATCGGCAGTGGTAAGCATTACAGATATGTCCGTTGTATCTTCAGGAACATATCAGAGAGGCTTTACAGGCTCTGACGGAAAATATTATTTTCATATTCTGGATGCAAGAACAGGTTATCCGGTAGAAAATAATCTTCTCCAGACAACAATCATATCCGGTTCTTCATTTGAGGGTGACTGCTTAAGTACACTTACATTTACCCTTGGAATGGATAAGGGTATGGAATTAATTAATAAGACAGAAAATGTTGAAGCCATTTTCATAACAGATGACTATGGACTTCATTATTCTGATAACGCAAAAAGGCATGTAAAAGAATGAATTTTTTTAGATCAATCGCAGGATATATCTTTCTTATTTTCTATATGATTATAAGCTGGTTATTCCTTCTTCCTATCGGATATTTCGTAGGAAAGTCAAACAAAGAAAAGGGACAGAGATTTGCCGTTAAGGTTATTAACTGGGGCTTCTCATGTCTGTCAGCCCTTGCGGCCAAGGTAACCGTAAAGGGACTGGAAAATATTCCAAAAGATGAAACTGTTGTATTTATGGGTAACCACAGAGGATACTTCGACGTAATCATTACATATCAGTATCTTCCATTCCTTACTTCAATCATTTCAAAGGATGCATTGAAGAAATTCCCTGTAGTAAGTAACTGGATGTCACGTTTAGGATGTCTTTACTTAGAAAAGGACAATCCAAAGCAGAATCTCGGCACAATTCTTACAGCCATTGATTATATTAAAAATGGAACAAGCATGCTCATCTTCCCTGAAGGCAAGAGAAACTTAGGCGAAGGTGTAGATACATTCCAGGGTGGAAGCTTTAAGCTCACTCAGAAAACAGGCGCACGAATCGTTCCATTTTCAATCACTAATACAAGGGAAGTCTGGGAGAGACAGTTCCCATGGCTTAGCCGTCAGAAGGTTACACTTGAATTCCTTCCTCCAATCAGCACAGCTGAATTGACAAGAGATGAGCAGAAAGAGCTTCCTGAAAAGGTAAGAGTTATTGTTGAGGAATCATTCAGAAAGAATGGCGGAAAGTAATCTTTTCAAACATGCACTTTTATTAAACATTGTTAATATGATATAATTTAAAATTAGTTATTTTATTTAGATAGTATTTATTATTTTAAGGAGATTATTTATGGACTTGTGGCTTATAATACTTCTTATTGTTGCCGGTTTCGTAGCTTTTCTTTTAATCTTCTACTTCGCAGTTGTAAGACCAAGACAGAAGCAGGCACGCTGAAGCTGCCTTCTAACATGAGGCTCGTCTTCACGCCCATCATCACTAACAACACCGAGGAGAGGCAGATGCCGCAGATAGTAGTGAACGGACGCAAGCAGGACATCTCTTACCGCCGCGGCGGACATAAGGACTTTCCGGCAAACGTGGTGGCCGTAAGACGTAAGAACAACACCGACCAGACGCTCCACTACAGCGCCGTGCTGCCCTATGAGCCCTGGATGAAGAACTCTAACGTCATCGTGGCTGAAGACCTCTGCGGATGCGGCGACGTGAAAGACCAGAATACCGTTGAGCTGAAGCGCCTGCGCACGCCGTTCATGCCGTATATGCGCCCGGCAGCCGAGGCACAGAAGGTGCGCCATGAGGAAGGACGCGCGTTTATCGACTTCCCCGTTGACAAAATCACTCTCTATCCCGAATACCGCAACAACCCGCGCGAGCTGGAGAAGATTGTGAACACAATCAACCTCGTGAAGAACGACAAGAACACAACCATAACAAACATCGAAATCCACGGATATGCTTCGCCCGAGTCGCCTTATGAGCACAACGCATATCTGGCACAGAACCGTGCCAAGACGCTCAAGGACTATGTGCGCAAGCTCGTGCATATAGAAGACCGCCTCTTCACCGTATCGTCTACGCCTGAAGACTGGGAAGGCCTGCGAGAGTATGTCGTTGAGGGCAATCTCGACAACAGCGATGCCATACTTAAGCTCATCGACGACAAGACGCTCGACCCCGATGCCAAAGAGTGGAAGATTAAGTCTACTTATCCTACAGACTACCGCTTTATGCTCGACTCTTGGTATCCCGCTCTGCGCCACTCTGACTATGTGGTGAGCTACAGCGTGCGCCCGTTCTCGGTAGACGAGGCAAAACAGGTGCTGAAGACCAAGCCGCAGCAGCTTTCGCTCGAAGAGATGTATATGGTGGCACAGACCTACGAGCCGGGCTCGCGCGAGTTCAACGAGGTTATGGAGACCGCCGTGCGCATGTATCCCGACGACCCTACGGCCAACATCAATGCCGCATGCACACGCATGGAGAGCGGCGACCTTGAAGGTGCTAAGCGCTATCTCAGCAAGGCAGGCAACTCGCCGCAGGCTCTGCACGCCAAGGGCGTGATGGCCATGCTCGAGGGCAACACCGGCCAGGCGCGCCAGCTGCTCAATCAGGCTAAGCAGGCCGGAGCACAGGGAGTGGACAAAAACCTGCAGATACTCGACATGTAAAAACACGAGAATTGATAAAAATATTTTTTAAACCAACTCAATTTTTAAATTATGAAAAAAGTAAAATTATTTTCCTTCGCATTGGCAGCGCTGATGCTGGGAGCTTGTTCAAGCGAGGATGTTATTGACAATGGCGGACAGCCACAGTGGAATGATAAGGGTAAGGGTTATATCAACCTTGCCATTCAGCTCCCTACGCAGCCTGGTACACGTGCCAACGATAATTTCGACGACGGCACACCGGCAGAGTATGAGGTAAAGGATGCTACTCTTATTCTGTTTGTTAAGGGAGAGTCTGATATTGATTATAAGGTAAACAGTGCTTATAAAATGGATCTGAACTTCTCACCGGAAGGCACTACAACTGACAACATCACAACAACAGCTAAGATTACTCAGGAGATTAACAGCGTTTCTGGTGATATTAAGGCTTTGGTAGTTCTCAACAATAATGGACTCCTTTCTATTGCAGAAGGTGGTATATTGAATGTTAACGGAGCTGCTGCTACAGGTAAAAGTCTTTCAGAACTTAATGCTGCTGTTAAAACAGCTATCGGTACAGACTATAGCTGGCACGATGATGGTCTGCTGATGTCAAATGCCATTATGGCTGACGCACAAGGTGGTACTGTAGATCCTACAAGTGCAAATGTTGTAGAACCTCTTGTTACTATCGACGGCAGCAAAATCTTTAAGACAAAGGCTGAGGCAGATGCTCAACCTGCAGCAACAATCTATGTTGAAAGAGCTGAGGCTAAGGTAACTGTAAAAAATGGTGCCAATGGTACTGTTACAGACGGATCTGGGCTTACTTATACAATTGACGGATGGGCTCTTGACAATACAAACCAGACCAACAAGCTGGTTCGTGATGTTACAGACTTTACTACATGGAAAGCTTATAAGGCAACTCGTTCAACCGATTATCGTTTCATAGGCGGAACAGCCATTGCAAGCGGACTTTATAGAGTTTATTGGGGTGATGACTATAATTATAGCACCACAGGTGTTGGTGGTCTCACTACTGTTGGCGGTGAGCATGCAACTCTGCCGGCTGTTAATCCTGCTAACGGAGAATTTGCAGCTTATTGTTTTGAGAATACGACAAGCTTGGATATGATGCTTGAGCAGAATCTTACACGTGTTATTGTTAAGGCTACATTCAATGGCGGTACAGAGTTCTATACTGTGGATGGTAACAGGGATGTTATATGGCAAGTAGCTGATGTAAAGAAAGAAGTTGCTGCACGTTTGCTGAATGATGTTACATTCAATGCTTGGGCTAAGGCCAATGTAGACCAGGGTAAAGCACTTTCATCAGAAACTGACTTTGATGTTACATTCTCAACAGAAGCTGCCGGAAAACGTACCGTTGCAACAATTGTTCTTAATGAATCAGGTAAGGGCAAACTGAAAGCTGATGCTGCTGCATATCCTGCAAATGCTGCAACTCTTGCTAATGACCATATTACATTAGAGTATTATGCAAACGGAGATGCTTATTATCCTGTTTACATCAGACACTTTGATGAAACTCAGACACCTTGGGATGCAACTTATGAAACAGGTAATAGTATTTATGCCGGTAAGTCTGATGAATATCTTGGCCGTTATGGTGTTCTCCGCAACAACTGGTACGAAATCAACGTTCAAAGCATTAAGAGCCTTGGTGATCCTAACGTAACAGAAGTTACTCCAGAGCCCGTTGACAAGAAAGAATCTTATATATCTGTTGAAATCAATGTTCTCTCTTGGGCTAAGCGTACTCAGGATGTAAATCTGTAATAAGATAGAACTTCATAAAAGTTAAAGTTAATTGACAACATCCGTGTGCGGCCGGTATGGGCCGGCCGCACATTTTCTTAAAAAGGCTGAAGCCGCAGAGGTGTGGCCTGCATGTAAGTCTGCCCGCAGAGACACCATGAGATACGGCGGGGTGCAGCTCCGGCACAGAGAGAGGAGCCGTTGCGGAACAATGTTGCCGCAAACCAAAACTGACAACAACGAGGCACGACGCTCAAGGGCAAGTGCCCACAACATAAACAGCGACAGCCCAAGGCTAAACATCTGCTTAAGCAACACAGACAGATAGGCATCCGGGCTGGCCCGGCGAGGATAGACAGCAATGTCGCCGCGCAAAGACAATGCAACAATTAAATATGGATAAAGGAAATAAAAACAAAAAATATATATGCTTATGAAGTATCTTTCAATAAAGCGTCTGACTTGGCTGTGCATTGCGGCTTTGTCGACACCGGTGTTCACATCGTGCGACATGATGACCGAAGACAGAGACGACTGTCCCATGGGGCTGTATCTCAACTTCAAGTACGACTACAATCTTGAGCGCGCTGACATGTTCAACGACCATGTGGGAGCTGTAGATGTCTACGTGTTCGACGAAAACGGCAAGTATGTCACACGCCAGTCGGAGGCCAACGTGGGCAGCTCGCTGCCGCTGGCCGTGCCTACATACTCAATGAAGATGGACCTCGACCCGGGCAAGTATAAGTTCATAGTGCTTGCCGGACAAAACTCTTACTCTGAGCAGATGGAGTCGGGACGTGCACGCTTCGTCCGCTCTGACCTTACTGCCGGAGACGACATGACGGCACTCGACGTAAGACTCGAGACAACACAGCAGGGCAGCGACATGCTCCTTGTTGACAACCACGGACTGCCCCTCGACACTCTGTGGCACGGCATGGAGGTTGAACCTGTTGAGGTGTTTGCCGGAAAGCCTACTTACCACACAATCTCGCTCATGCGCGACACCAAGAAAATCAACGTGACAATGCGCGAGCTCGACGACCCCACACAGATGGACGTGGCAAACTATGACATGACCATCACCGACCGCAACTCGCACATCCTCTGGGACAACTCGCTCGACGAGACCAGCACCGTGGTCTACACGCCGCACGCAACATGGAATACCGACGACCGCACGCCGGCCTTCGACCATAACGGCGACCCGATAGACGGAGTGGGCAAGATAGCTCATGCCGACTTTATGACATCGCGCATATTGTATCATGCCGATGCAAAGGACGACGGCATACTGTCTATAGTGAACAAAAACACCAACATGGAAGTGGTGCGCGTCAATCTGCCCGACCTGCTCAGCCGTCTGCGCACGAGCGAGGAGATATACCGCTACTCGGAACAGGAATTCCTCGACCGCGGCTACGACTATCAGCTCGACTTCTACCTCAAGGGCGACCGCCTGGCTTACGTAAACATCAGCATCAGCGTGCTGGGATGGAGCAAGCGGGTGCAGTTTGAGGAACTGTGATTTAAACAGCCAACCAACCTAAAAATCACGAATGTCTATGAACAAGAATATATTACATACAGTTAAGGGCGTTGCGGGATGCCTGCTTATGGCATCTCTCGCGGCCGGCTGTGCGCAGGAAGACATCGACACCGCTCCGTCAGGCGGAGGCGGCATGTCGGCATCTTCTTATGTCTCGCTCAGCTTCGCATCGCAGCAAAGCACGCCTACGCGCTCTAATCCTACGGGAGGCGAACAGGGCGACGAAGATGAGACTGGACAAGATTATGAGAATGAAATAAAATCGGCCGTGGCCTTCTTCTATCAGGGCAGTGGCACTGACGGAGTGAACAGCAGCGGTACAACTCCAATCATGGCTGTAGCAACATTTAACGTTGGAAGCTATACCGAGCCGGGCAACGGCATCGACCGCACCTATACAACAACGCCGCAGCAGGTAGACCTCGACGACGGAACATACAACGTGCTCGTGGTGGCAAATCCGGGCGCAGACTGGTGGACAGGCCAGTCGCTCACGCTCGCCGACGTGCGCAATCATATACAGACCACGGCATGGACAGCCTCAGAGTCAGGCTATTCTGACTTCGTAATGACATCAGCAGCCGACGCCACGCTCACGCTCAATTCTAACCCGGAAAATAATCCGGCAAAGGCTACGGTAAACGTAGAGCGCATGGCAGCAAGGCTCGACTATAAGGCCGAAGCGTCTTATCCTTGTACCGACCCGGCATATCCTAATGCAACCGTTAAGATAACCGGCGCAGCCCTGGTGAACAATCTTACTGCAGGCAGCTATATGTTGAAGCGCGTTGCATCAACTGTTGACGGTGTACCGACATATCTCGGTGATGAAACTGCTGACGCAGGAGTACAGACTAACTACGTGCTCGACCCGTGGACGGCAGACAAGACATCAGCCAACAACAGCTTTACCATTGGCGGTGAAGTTAAAACAGCCGAAGATCTTTATGGCGAATGGTTTGGCAACATCTCGCAAGACCCTTGGGCCGCTTATGTTCAGCCGGGAACAGAAGTGACTGTCGGAACCGAAAAATGGCAACGTATAGGCTATACTCTCGAAAACACAACGGCAGCCGAAGAGGCAGGAAAACGTTACAGCACGGGCGTTGTGTTCAAGGCAATATTTCATCCGCAGGGCGTGGCAAATTATCAGGACGGCGCAACATTCTTCGCCCTCGGCACTCACCTATTTGCATCAATGGAAGACATGATGACATACGTGTATGGTGCCGACTTCAGTCAGTTTGACGATAAAATCAATGCCTGCGACAATTGGGCAGCCGTAAAGAACTTTGCGGCATCGCTGCTCGACAACGACCCGTCAGGCTATAAGGCTTTCCTGCTGGGGCAGGACGAAGCACAAGACCTTGCACAGGTTAAGGAAAGTCTTAAATGGAGCGCATATATGCTCAGCAATTGCGGCTATTCTGCAAGTCTGAACGAAACTTATAAAGTTGAGCTCGACCAGAACGGCATTGTTACCCGTAACGCCTTGCAGTCTTACGGAGTGCGTACATACGAAGACGCCACATGCTATTACACATGGTGGGTGCGCCACAGCAATGACAACAATGATGAAACAAAGGGCATAATGGAGTATGCCATTGTGCGCAACAACATCTATAAACTTACGGTCAACAGCATCTATTCGCTCGGAAACTACGTGCCCGGCGAGGACGAGAACATCATTCTTGATGTTTACGTAAACGACTGGCTGCTGCTCAACCCGGAGACTCTGCCTATGTGATAAAATGACTTTAACGAAAAAACACTGACGTTATGAATAAAATGAAACAACATATATATAAGGCTATGTTATGGCTGCTGCCATGGCTGTGCGCCGTGCCTCTTGCCTCATGCTCGTTCGACGACGACATCGACCAGGGCGGCGACGGCACCGCTACGCTGCAGCTGAGCATTACGGCACGTGAGGAAGGCGACCTGAACACAAGGGCAGACGAAGTTGGCACCAATGGTGAGTATATGCACAACCTCTGCGTGCTAATTGTAGGCGACAACAATGTTGTTACCAAAAAACTGTTGCCTAATACTGATGATGAATTTGCCGGTAACACCGCAGCGCAGCAGGGCAATCTGAAGTCGTGGGTGTCAGACCCCTTCACGCTTCCAGAAGGCACTTACACCGTTTATGCCTTTGCCAACATTAATACTTATTATAATAATTTATGGGGCAGTCTTACAGGGTTGAGAGACAACGAAAATCTTAGCGAATTGAATGTAGATATAGATAATATCGTGCTTGAAGATCCTGCTGCAAAGCTTAACTTTGCTGAGAGAAAGTTTATCCCTATGAGTGCAAAGCAGACGGTTGTGGTTACGGCTGCTACCAAGAGCATCTCTATCGGTCTCGACCGCCTGGTCAGCAAGATAAGAATGAGCATATCAGGCAAGGCCAACACAAAGGTTACGGCCCTGTCGTTTGGCGGATATGCCGACAAGATAACTCTCTTCTCAGATAAAACGTTGGAAGGAGCGACATACACAACGACAAAGAATATAACTGTTCCTGAAGGCGGTTGGTCTTTGGATAATGATGGTAAACTTACGATTCCTGACTTTTATGTAAACTCTTCACCGGCAGACCATAAATTTAATGTCAGCGTTACTACTGACGAGATGAACGGAATTACATACGAGGCAACCACCGCAAGAGACGAGCTTCCGCGCAACAGCATCTTCCCGCTTACGCTGCAGCTAAACGACTATGGCCTCGACCTCGCAGCGCAATGTTGGGTAAGCCCGATAGGCAGCCTGCCCGTGGAAGTTCAGATTACAGGCTTTGATAATACATATCAAATAGTAGTTCCCGAAGGATGCCAGTTTGAGTTTACCGTAAATGGAGTGAAAAATAGTGGAGGAACAACCACTGTTACTAATCCTGAATGTAATTGGAATATTCCAGAAGGTGTTGACGGCATAATCTTTGAAAGCCAAACTACTAATGTGAAGACTATTAAGGGCCATGTTACGGCATCTGCCGGCAAGACTTTTGATCTTAGCCTTTTGGTTACGTGGCAGGATAAAGGAGCAACATACAACCGCACATATACAGTAAAGGTAGTTACCGACGACATTACTAACTTCCCGTTTAAGAGCAAAACGCGTACACCGGAGTTCGGTCTCGACTATCTGCGTCATGAAATGCTTAATATGTTCAAAAAATAAATAAGGAGGACATAAGATATGAAACAAATATATAAAAAGAAGATATTATTCTTGGTTTCTGCTATTCTGTGCGTATCTTCGGCATTGGGACAAATCAATAATACATATCGGAATAATTCAGTTAAGCATAAGTATCCTAATAAGTGGTACACCATACGCAACAATTCTGGCATGAGTCAGGCTTCAAAAGACATGGATACTTTTGATGATGAGACACCAAGCTTTAAAAATACTTATACAAACACAGATATCCAGGCAGCACATACATATATCGATACTTTGTATGTCAGAAAAGGAGAGTCTGTAACTTTGTATTTGCCTCTCATTTCAAATGGTCTGAACCAGCTCAGTGCGCAGGCATACCAAAGGTGGTATAATTTTATTACAGAAGGTACGTTTAGTTATACTTCTAGAAACACAACTTATGACATAGTAAGTTTTAACAGTACTGCTTATCGTTTTGCAAATGGATATGTAGGTGGCGTTGATACTGGTTTGGGAAATAATTATTTGGACAGAATAACATTTACTTATCCTACAGATGCTCAATATAACACCCGTGTTCAGAATGGCTTTAATAATGGTAGCGCTGGTAACAAATATTATATTGTAGCTTGTGATGCTTCCGGTTATACAGATTTTACTCAATCATTTTCGTCTGGTAATGGTGGAAGTTTTACAAACGGATATATTGAACCGACATTGAGCGCACGAGCCGTCTATTATATTATAGGTGTTGACGGCAGAGGCGGAGCTGACGAAACAGAAATGTGGAAAAACGGATATGGCCGTCTTGCTTCTTCTGAGTATCAGGGAGGTGATGGAGATGGAAAGAAATTTCTGGAAGAATATAACATCACATTTCCGTGTGACCATTTAGGTAATAAAACGGATGAACTTGTTGCGTTGTCGAAAGATGCCCGTGGATATAGAATTAATGGTGACAGCAACGATAACCTTACTGTGTCAATATCTTCTCCAAATGATGTTTTTCGCCTGCTGACAGGTGGAAATAATAATTCGGCTTCAGGCGGTAGCGAAACTACTAGTATTACACTGACAGGTAGGCGCCGTACTATAACATTCCGTAAAACCGGTGCCGGTGCGCGTAATCCGTGGAGCGTTGCCGATGGGCAAACAGCAACCATTATTGTAACGAAAGATGTTGGCGGTACAAAATATAATATAGCTAAGTTTAATTTGACGTTTGAAAAAGACAACCGCCTGCTTACACAGCATCAGCTGGACAGAATAGACAGACAGCGTAAGGGTGAGAGCACTGGCGTTACGGGTGAGTCATGGTATAGAACTGCGTATCAGAACAGAACACCTGAGTTTTTACGTGAGAATTATACGTTGCTGACGTCAAGAACACTTGATTATGATCCTGATGTGGCAAATCTGTATGGTCAGAACTGGTATTATCCTTTCCCTGTAGAATGGGGATACAGTTCTTATGCTTTTTTTGACGGATCAACAACAGATGATTTTAACGGTTCTACAGACGGTAATGCATCTTATAATAGTCAACCTTTTGCAGAATGGGGATATTATGCATTAACCAATACTTATGTAGGATATGGTGATAAAGTGAAGAATAGCGTGAAAGCACCGACGAATCCTTCTATGGGTGGAAAAAACGCAGACGGTTTCTTTATATACGTTGATGCGTCAGACCGCCCAGGTACGGTAATGACGTTGCCTTTCCAGGAAAATCTTTGCCGTGGTACAAAGTTGATGGTAAGTGCATGGGTAAAGAGTGCAGATGAAAATTCTGAAAATTCTGAAAATTCAGCCATGCTTTTTACTATTTATGGTGTTGACGCAAATGGAAAGAAAACTCCGTTGTGTAGTCAAAGTACAGGTCAGATAACAACAACTACATATCTTACAAGCTCAGACGGGGATGAATATACCAATGCAAATGGTTATGGCAGCAGTCAGAATGACTGGTATCAGTTGTATTTCTCGTTTGTAAATAATACTGAATTCAATGCAGACTTTGTAAGCTATGAATTGAAAGTTGACAATAACTGCGGTTCTACAGCCGGTGGTGACTTCTATCTTGACGAGATAGAGGTGTTCATCGCCCAGCCGACAGCTACTGTC
>OHAI01003148.1_pt1 | contig 11453 bp, 7 predicted proteins | sample 1577091 | NCBI WGS metagenome assembly OHAI01 (sample SAMEA3541548, study PRJEB24748) | human gut metagenome | biome: human gut; feature: human-associated habitat; material: faeces | place: China | collected 2012
CGGGACAATAGAACGTGCTGACTTTACCTATGTCTATCTGGATCAGGAGTACTCCCTTATCCAAAATGAATATACCGTTTCGGAACAAGCGGAAGCCTTCAACCTGCGGCATCTGCCGGAGCATGAAATAAAGACTGTCTTAAACCGCTATCTCTTCCCGCAGGACGTCTGGAACAAGCCTTGCGGCAAATTAAGCGGCGGTGAGAAAATGCGTCTTGCCTTCTGCTGCCTGATGATTGCCGATAACACTCTCGACTTGTTTATTCTGGACGAGCCCACCAATAATCTGGACATCGAAAGTATTGAAATCATCACAGCTACGATACGTAACTATCAAGGTACCGTACTTGCAGTCTCACACGACCGGGATTTTCTGAAAGAAACAGGAATTGAACAAGAAATAAGCTTTTTTCTGTAAAATCGGTAAAAACAAACGTAATCCATATACACAAACTAATTATAAACTCCTTATTTTTGCAATGATAAAACTATTATGACTATGTTACGTACTATCAGACTGACACTTGCAATTGTATTCTTTGCGCTCGTCACGCTCCTGTTCCTCGATTTCACCGGAACGCTACACGGCTGGATGGGCTGGATGGCGAAGATACAGTTTCTCCCTGCACTGCTCGCACTGAATGCAGGCGTGGTACTGCTGCTTGTTGCATTGACCCTGCTGTTCGGACGCGTCTATTGCTCCGTTATCTGCCCGCTCGGCGTATTTCAGGATGTCATTTCCCGGTTTGCAGGCAAGCGGAAGAAAAACCGTTTCCGCTATTCTCCCGCCAGGAAATGGCTGCGCTACGCAATGTTGGCAGTGTTTGCCGTGGCCCTCGTTGCGGGCGTGCGCTTTCATGCAGTCGCCTCACTGCTCGAACCGTACAGCTCTTACGGACGCATCGCTTCCAATCTCTTCGCTCCCGTCTATCAGTGGGGCAATAACCTGCTGGCATACCTGGCGGAACGGGCGGACAGCTACGCTTTCTATGAAACAGAGGTGTGGATGAAAAGCCTGCCTACGTTCATCATAGCGTCCCTTACTTTTGTCGTGCTCATCATATTGGCATGGCGAGGCGGCCGTACGTACTGCAACACGATTTGTCCAGTAGGTACGGTGCTCGGTTTCCTGTCCGGGTATTCTCTTTTCAAACCGGTCATAGATACCGAGAAGTGCAACGGCTGCGGACTTTGCGCACGCAACTGCAAGGCATCGTGCATCAACTCCAAAACCCACGAAATTGATTACAGCCGTTGCGTGGCGTGCATGGACTGCCTGGATAAATGCAGACAGGGAGCCATCACCTACACCCGCCGCCGTCATAAAGCGGATGCTGCGAAAATATCCGCCCGGAATCAGACTCAATGTACAACAACTTCTACCGGACCGGCAGATGATACCCGGCGCGCATTCCTCTCGGCAACGGCAGTATTGGCCACTACCGCCGCTCTAAAGGCGCAAGAGAAGAAAGTAGACGGCGGACTGGCCGCCATCGAAGACAAGAAGATACCCGCACGTGCCGCCGCCATTACTCCTCCGGGGTCGTTAAGCGCACGCAACTTTGCACAACACTGTACGGCTTGCCAGCTATGCGTTGCGGTGTGTCCCAACCAGGTGCTGCGCCCCTCTTCCGACCTGACACGGCTGATGCAGCCGGAAATGTCCTACGAGCGCGGCTACTGCCGTCCCGAATGTACCAAGTGTTCGGAAGTTTGTCCGGCAGGTGCTATCCGGCCGATAACGAAAGCCGACAAATCGGCCATCCAGATAGGTCATGCCGTATGGATAAAGGAGAATTGCATCTGCATCACCGATAAGGTGGAGTGCGGCAACTGCGCTCGCCACTGCCCGGTCGGCGCCATACAAATGGTGGCTTCGGACTCCGGAAATCCGCAATCCCCCAAAATACCCGTTGTCAATACCGAACGCTGCATCGGCTGCGGCGCATGTGAGAACCTGTGTCCGGCACGCCCGTTCAGCGCAATCTATGTGGAAGGACATATCATGCACAGAACGGTGTGAGAATCAGATGACAAAACGATAAAGGAAAATCTTCGATACGTTCTGGACAACAGACAGCATCGAGAAGAATAAATACGAGTAACTATGGAAGAAAAGAATAATAAGAATAACAGCAAGATAAACCGCCGGGACTTCTTCAAGCTTGCCGGCGTAGGGACGTTTGCATCGGCAGCCGCACTGTATGGCTGCTCCGGCAAGAACAACCGTTCGGACAGCGAATCAGCCGCTTTGGGTGAAATTCCTATCGATAAGATGGTGTACCGTACCAATCCCACCACGGGCGACCGGGTATCCTTATTGGGCTACGGCTGCATGCGCTGGCCTACCCGGAAGCGGGCTGACGGAAACGGAGATGAGGTAGACCAGGAAGCGGTCAACGAACTGATTGACTATGCCATCGCCCACGGCGTGAACTATTTCGACACATCGCCCGTGTATGTGCAGGGTTGGTCGGAGAAGTCAACGGGAATAGCACTGAAACGCCATCCGCGTGAAAAGTTCCTGATAGCCACCAAACTGTCCAACTTTTCCAATTACACCCGCGAGAATTCAATTGCCATGTATCGGAAATCGTTCGAGGACCTGCAAGTGGACTACATCGATTATTATCTGTTGCACTCCGTCGGCAATGGCGGCATCAAGACATTCCGGGCACGGTACATCGACAACGGTATGATTGATTTTCTGATGGAAGAACGCAAGGCCGGGCGTATCCGGAACCTGGGATTTTCGTTTCACGGAACAACGGACGTGTTCGATGAAATACTGGCCATGCACGACCACATACACTGGGATTTCGTGCAAATCCAACTCAACTATGCCGACTGGCGGCATGCTTCGGGCAATAATGTCAATGCCGAATATCTGTATGGCGAACTCGTTAAACGCGACATACCCGCCATTATCATGGAACCGCTGCTGGGAGGACGGCTATCCAGACTGAACGACCACTTGGTGGCACGCCTGAAACAACATCGCCCGCAAGAGAGTGTGGCTTCCTGGGCATTCCGCTTTGCCGGGAGCTTCCCCAAGGTACTGACGGTACTGAGCGGCATGACGTATATGGAACATCTGCAGGACAATCTCCGCACCTATTCCCCCCTCGACCCTTGCACGGAAGAAGAACTGGCTCTGCTGGAAGATACGGCGCAGGTAATGCTTACCTATCCTATCATCCCGTGCAACGACTGCAAGTATTGCATGCCTTGTCCCTACGGACTGGACATTCCCGCCATTCTGCTGCATTACAACCGTTGCGTCAACGAGGGCAATATACCCAAAAGCAGCCGGGATGAGAACTATCGCGAAGCCCGCCGCGCCTTCCTCATCGGTTATGACCGCAGCGTACCGAAGCTCCGCCAGGCAAGCCATTGTACAGGATGCGACCAATGCAACCCGCACTGTCCTCAAAGCATCAATATACCCCAAAAGTTACAGGAAATAGACCGGTTTGTAGAAAATCTCAAACAAGAGAGATTATAATACAAACGGAAAAAGAAAATACGCCCTATCTTTGGCGGAGCAAATAATGAAGAAAGCGATACGAATGAAGAAAAAAAACATATTACTCCTTTCGATAGCCGGCCTTTGGACAATGACGGGATTTGCGCAGGCTGCAAAGGACAGCGCGCGCATTGCCCGGAACCTGACTATAGATGAAGTGGTAGTAACCGGAACAAGAAACGAAACGGATATACGGCATCTGCCGATGACCATCTCCGTAGTGAACCGCAAGGTGTTGGAGCGACGTTTCCAACCATCCGTACTACCTGCACTGACAGAGCAAGTGCCCGGACTGTTCGCTACAAGCCGCGGCATCATGGGATACGGCGTGTCCACGGGAGCAGCAGGCGGAATGAACCTGCGCGGCATCGGCGGCAGCCCTACGGCTGGTTTGCTGGTGCTGATTGACGGCCATCCCCAATATATGGGATTAATGGGACATCCCATTGCCGATGCCTATCAGACCATGCTGACCGACCGGGTGGAAGTGCTTCGCGGTCCTGCCTCGGTGCTGTATGGCTCTAACGCTATGGGCGGCGTTATCAATATCGTAACCCGCAAGATGCAGGAAGACGGGGTTAAGACCCATGCGCAAATCGGCTACGGCTCCTACAACACATTGCAGACGGAAGTTTCCAACCGCATCAGGAAAGGGCGTTTCAGCAGCGTTGTCACCGGCTCTTACAACCGTACCGATGGGCATCGCGACAATATGGAGTTTGAGCAATACGGCGGCTATACCAAGCTGGGATATGACTTCAACGATTCCTGGAAACTGTGGGGCGATGTAAACATCACGCAGTTCAAGGCCTCCAATCCGGGCGAGGCCGGTAATCCGTACATAGACAATGACTCCCGCATCACGCGCGGCATGACTTCGCTCGCTCTCGAAAACCATTATGAAAAGAGCTCCGGCGCCTTGAGTTTCTTCTATAACTGGGGACGCCATAAAATCAATGACGGCTATCATCCCGGCGGTACGCCGCAGGAATCCCATTTCAACTCCAAAGACCGCATGCTGGGCGTGTCGTGGTATCAGAGCGCAACGCTTTTCGCCGGTAACCGTCTGACCGCAGGTTTCGACTATCAGCACTTCGGCGGCGAATCATGGAACCGCATGGTGTCTACCGGCGAACGTATTCCGGGTGTAGACAAGCAAATGGATGAATTTGCCGGATATGTAGACTTCCGTCAAGACCTCGGAGAATGGCTCTCTCTGGATGCGGGCATCCGTGTAGACCACCATTCGCACGTAGGCACGGAATGGATTCCGCAAGGTGGCCTTTCGTTCCACTTGCCCCGACAGACGGAAGTGAAAGCAATGGTGAGCAAGGGATTCCGTAACCCCACCATCCGTGAGATGTACATGTTTCCGCCACAGAACCCGGATTTAATGGCGGAAAGCCTGATGAGCTACGAGTTGTCTTTCTCGCAACGGATGTTGGACGGTGCTTTGTATTACGGCATAAACCTCTACTACATTGACGGCGACAATATGATTATGACCGTTCCTACGGACGGCAAGCCCAAGAATGTAAATACCGGCAAGATTGAAAACCGGGGCATTGAAGCCAATATCGGTTACCGCATTACCCCGCATTGGCAGGCAAATGCCAATTACAGTTGGCTGCACATGGAGAATCCGGTGATTGCCGCTCCCGGACATAAACTCTATGCAGGCGTTGACTTTACGCGAGGCCGCTGGGGAGTGTCAACCGGAGTGCAATATATAAAAGACCTCTATACCAACGTAAGCAAAGGCAAGGAGAAGAAAGAAAGTTTTGTTCTCTGGAACCTGCGTGCCAATTATCGTGTATGCCGCTATGCCGATATCTTTGTACGAGGGGAAAACCTGCTGGCGCAACGTTACGAAATAAACGACGGCTTTCCGATGCCTAAGGCAACCGTTATGGGCGGAGTGAATATCAATTTCTGACAAAATCAGGCATTACTGTTGTCAAGACCGTATTGGTTTGAAATAATAGTTATAACTTTGTGAGTATAAAACAGATTGTTTGATTAGCCGATAAAGATTATCCGACAGACCAATACAATTTACCCGATAAATGAATAAGATTATTTTATAAACGATAAGAACATGGAAACAAAAACTGTAAAACTCTATTCGCTGGATTACAGCAATGCAAGAACTTACTTAATGGCCGCATTGTTCATTGCAGGCAATATGGCACTGCCCCAGCTTTTCCACCTTATACCGCAAGGCGGTATCACATGGTTGCCCATCTATTTCTTCACCTTAATCGGTGCATACAAATTCGGCTGGAAGGTAGGATTGCTGACTGCGGTCCTTTCTCCGATAATCAATTCACTGTTGTTCGGGATGCCTCTTCCGGCAGTGCTTCCCGCCATTCTGTTGAAGTCCGTATTACTGGCAGCAGCAGCCGGCTGGGCAGCACATCGTTTCAACCGTATCTCTCTGCCTATCCTATTGGCCGTTGTACTGTTCTATCAGGTAGCAGGTACTCTGGGCGAATGGGCTATGGTGGGCAGCTTCTTCCAAGCCGTACAGGATTTCCGTATCGGGCTGCCGGGAATGGCAATGCAGGTAGTAGGCGGCTATGCGCTGATAAAGTATAGCGCATCGCTGTAATAACCTTGTAGAAATATTAAAAAAGGTTCGGAACTGTTTCTGTATACAGTTTTACGAAAAGCATAGAGGATATTTGGCCTCAACCAAAAGAAAACCTTAGAATCAATAATCAGAGAAAGATAGGATGAGCTTTTCCTGCTTATTGAATTCTAAGGTTTCAACCAAATATAATCTACGAGAATTAAAAACGTTAGTTGCTGTAACCAAGAGATACAACCTCTATTTTATCTTGTCATATTGCTGTTCCGCTTTAATTTCCGTATAAGCAGGTGCATCAATCATCTCGACCAATGCTCTTAAAACAGGTCCTTCACCCATAGGGTCGTTTTTCCATTGAGGGCGATTATAATAAAATGATAAAGAAGGCATAATTCCCGTACCGGCACAAATAGCGGTGACATCACCTTCAGGGGTGATTTTTGTCAGCATACCTTTCAAGCCTTCCCATGCCACATAAATATAATCGGGATGTAACCATCCTTCTTTAACTCCCTTGGCAATGCCGAAAACAAACATGGCCGTTCCCGTTATCTCTTCATAAGAATCTGGTTTGTCGAGCAACTGATGCCATAATCCGTTAGCGCCCTGATAACGAATTACCCCATCCGTCTGCATCCGGAAGTTCTTAATGACATCTTCGCGCATAGGATGATTTTCGGGCATTCTCGACAGTAAATCTGCCGTTGCCATAAATACCCATCCGTTGGCTCTTGACCAATGAGCTACTCCGTGTATCTTCGTGTCAGTATGATAACAGTGATAATAGACTTCCTTCTCGGGACACCATAGATAGCGGGTGTAATTCAGTATCTGATTGGCAGCATCATCGAAATACTTATTATCTCCTGTCATCTCTCCCATTCTTACCAAAAAGGAAAGGGCCATAAAAGCATCATCAGCCCACACCGTATTCACGTGCGGCCACAATCGGGCAATAGTGCCATCGGCAAGCCGGGGTTCGGAGAACATTAAATGATGATTGGTACTTTCAATATATTTCCGGAATGCCGCGTTAGGATGCTTCCGGCTCAAATCAATCAAACTTGCTCCCATCGGTCCGTTATCGTCCAGACGTTTATTACGATAAATCATGTGCCAATTCAAGGCATTCACCGCTTTCCATCCTTCATTCTTCAACGTTTCCTCATACAATCTACGGAAATAAGATTGATTGTCCTCATCAAATACGAAATTCATATTCTTCAATACGTAGTTTTCGTATTTGGAGTTATCCAGCTTATTACCCAATTCCATTAAAGCAATATTGGTAACTCCGTTCGTGTAGTGCCAATCAAGATATTTACTCCTGACTTTCAATGCTTTATTCAAAGGCATATTCTTTAAGGATGTATAGGTCTTTCCGCTTTTCTTATCCACAAACTCATAAGTCGTGGACGCCAAAATACGATCAGCTATCTTCATTGCCATCTCTTTGGCTTTGTCATTCGTTTGCGCCCCTGCCGACACGCTACACAGTTGCAATATGCTTATAAAAACAAGACATAACTTTTTCATCATCATTCGGTATTCTATTTAATCAGAAATATATAATTCTCTATATTCGTATATCCATTAGACGCTACTTTCATGGCATCTGCCGGATCATTCTTATCAAGGCCGTATTTATCTTCAAACTCGTCCGGCATACCATCATTGTCGGTATCTGCAGGAGCTTCCGCCGACTTTATATTACCCGGTCCCTTTGTCGGTATATCTTCCTCCGAATGGATAATCAGCCCCTTTTTCCCCAATGAAGTCAGTTCATCGATAAGATAGGCATCCACCTCATCCCGTACGGGCAAGGAAGATCCGCCATTGGCAACAATCCATTCGTAGGCTTCCTGAGCAGTCATCAGTTCTTTTATTTCGGGATGTACATCGGACGGACGTTCGAGGAACGTAGGAGAAGTTATAATCTCCTCTCCTGCTGCAACCGACTTCTTCATACAGTCTGCACGTCCCAGTTCACGGCCATTCAATAAGCCATCCTTATTATCATCATAAAAGTTACCGGACAAATAAGCGCTGAAATGCTCGTTATATCGGGTAAAGGGAGCCGTTGCGCCTAACTTCTTGCCATCGTAATTATCTGTAGTTCCTACTATAAAATAATTATTCCGAATATCGGCATCCGATTTCTGCTGAGTATCTCCCATAATATAAGCACCGCCGTTTCCCCAATTATAAAGGACATTGTTTACAAACTGATTCAGTCCTTTCACTTTCGGATTACGGGTTTTATTGTCTATATACAGATTCCGGTACAAAGTAACTCCATCGTTTATTGTGGTCTGGATAAGCCCACCACAAGAATGAGGTTGCAATCCCTGCCCTATGAACGAGTTCTGTATCGTGATATTCCGAGGCTGATCTGCGGGCTTTTTAGGATCTCCATTGATGGAGAAACATTCATCGCGTCCCCAAGTTACAGACATATGGTCGAAAATCATATCCGAACCATAGGCGATACCGGCTGCATCTTTACCTTCACGACCGTTGATACCCATTCGTACACGTAAATAACGGCATATCAAATTGTCCGCTCCCGAAAAGGAAACCCGGTTGCCATACACGACAACTCCGTCACCCGGAGCTGTCTGTGCTGCAATTGTCAAGTTCTTTGAGAAGTCGAGAGGAGACTCTAATTTGATTACCCCTGCAACCTTAAATACAATAATACGGTTGGGCTTACTGACGGCATCACGTAAAGAACCCCTGCCCGAATCTGCCAAAGTCGTTACTTGATATACTTCACCCGTTCTGCCACCTGTGGCATGCCGCCCATATCCTTCCGCACCGGGAAAGGCCAGTACCTCACCATAATCCGGGAAAGAAACACCAGGGTTATCTTTCCCTTCATCTTGGTCGCAAGCCAACAAAGCCCATGCAAGGCAAAAGAATCCTATCAAATTCATATTATATCTCATTAATTAGAGTATTTAATTTACAAATAATTAATCCAAAACTTTAATCCAACGGGGATCACCGTATTCTGATTTATAAATGACTGACTCTGCATCAACTACAGTAAAATCATTTTCCTCAACATTACGGAATAACGAAGCATCATCCGTATCCAATGAAATCAGTGTCAAACCGGCATCAGACATCTTTTCAAAATCCAATGTACAATAGTTGCCTTTCGAATTTAAATTAACACTGCCTGCATCAAGCACTTTACTTTTACTGCTGCCAAAGACACAATTACTTACCGACAAGTTCAGCGGCGTAGTCAATTTGGAGAAATTCCCAACAGCCCTATAAGTGTTTTTGCCATCCTTATTTGAGCCCCAATTATAGAAAGTACAATTAGAAATAACAACTTTGTTACCGGCCGCAATAGGGACATCAGCAGTAGGTGCTCCAAACACACCCGGTGAAATATAGAACTCATAGAATGTGGAATTAGTGACGGAGACATCATTCCATACATTAGAGCCTTTATTTATTGCATGAATAAAACCGAATTGTTTTGTTACATTTTTTGTATCATTAATACCGGAAACCAAACAATTATCTATACGGATATGGTTGATTGTGGTTACTCCTTCACTGGCGTCACTCATCATTAAAACGGTAGATGGTAAAACTATATCCGAGTTTGTAATTTCAAATCTATCTATTGTGAAATCAGTACCGGCATTGTGTTTCCCTATATTCAGCAAACGTGTTTTACTACCTTTACTGGGCTTACTCTCAGTCCATGTTTCCTTAATATTCACATTATCAACAATAAAATATTCAATATTCGGCATATTGCCAACTTCCGGTTTCACAATGAAGCCCCCCTCGCGAATGTACAAGGTAGGACGTTCCCCCGGGTTAGCAAGAAGAGCAATGCTTTTGGTCAATTTAATATCGCCGGTTTTCGCAGCGACTTCCCCGCCTGTTGTCAGATAATAATCAACACCATTCTTCAATTGGAAAACAAGAGCCTGCTTACTTGTATCATCCATACCGGCCTTAATCTTATCCATCAAATCAACTCCATCTTCCACCACAACTGCATCGGCAGGCATTCCTGCAGTGGTAAATCTCTGCTGATTATATTTTTCTGCTCCTTCCGGTGCAGCACTGTTTGTCAAAGCCACATAATAAGTAGTACGAGGAGTTAATCCTGTAATCGTATATTGTCCGGCAGAAGCATCTTCCAAACTAATTTGTTTTTCCTCTGTAGTTCTTTCTTCCCATATCGCCAATCCGTCAACCGGATTTTTTTCCGATACCACCCATTTAATTTCCACGGAAGTCTCATTAATCTGCGAACCTTCCACAGCATACAGTATTTTCGGAATAGTACGGGACAAAGTTGAAATGGAAGAACCCATTTCCGTCCAATTCGATGTTATAGCAAGAGATTCATTATTAGCTCTGACACGGGCATAAAATTTAGTCTCATAACGTAAATTCGCAAACGTACATTTGCCCTTCTCCACTGTCTGTGTTTCAAGATTTTCCGACTGAAACGTGGCATCCTGAGAAAGCTCTACCGTATATGAAGTTGCTTCGCCGGATGTTCTCCAAGCCAGCGTTATAGTATTGCTTTCTGCAAAACAGGACGAAGCAATAAAGGAAGGTCTGAATAAACGGGGCATCTCTGTCGTCTCGTCTTCACATGCTATACAAGCAAACAGACAGAAAAGTAAAAGCGGTATAATCCGCAAAACGAAATGTTTCGACTTTTTGAAACGAAGCGTTTATTTTCCAAAACGAAATGTTCTTTTTTTTACATCCCCTACCCTTTTCAGCACTACAAATTATAGGTAAAACATTTGGAGATTTCACCTAAAATCACTACATTTGTATAGTATAAATTGGGGCGTTGTATACTTCATGTACACTATTTGAAAACATGTTCCAAACTCATTTATGTATATTTTCGACCGATATAAACCGGCTTGAATAAAAATAAGAATGACATTTGAACCCCATTTAAACTCCATTCGTTTTTTCTCCATGCCACTTCTTCGACTGGATGATTTACCACAGAAAGCCACACGGACTATTGGTAAACTCTACCAGACAATATTTTTATTCCTAATGTTATACCTTTCAAAGATAAAAGTAGAATATCAGTAGATTCCATACATTCTACCCACATTCTACCACACGGCTAAAAACAGGTGTTTTTTTCTTCCTTTTTACAGCCTTCAAATCACGTATTATTGTATTAGAAAGAACCTCTGAATACACCTCCGTAGTTCTGACCGAAGTATGACCGAGCAGCTTCTGGACGGTGGTAATCGGAACGCCCTGGTGAACAAGCAGGGTCGCACAAGTATGACGGGCCGTATGATAGGTTATGTGCTTCCTTAT
>OHAI01003149.1_pt1 | contig 11452 bp, 6 predicted proteins | sample 1577091 | NCBI WGS metagenome assembly OHAI01 (sample SAMEA3541548, study PRJEB24748) | human gut metagenome | biome: human gut; feature: human-associated habitat; material: faeces | place: China | collected 2012
ATATGGCAGAAGAAGTTGTATTAATGAAAGGAAACGAAGCCATCGCCCACGCAGCTATCCGTTGCGGTGCCGACGGATACTTCGGTTATCCTATTACTCCCCAATCGGAAGTGTTGGAAACGCTTGCCGAACTGAAACCGTGGGAAACAACCGGCATGGTAGTACTCCAGGCGGAAAGTGAAGTGGCAGCTATCAATATGGTATATGGAGGTGCAGGTAGCGGAAAGAAGGTAATGACCTCCTCTTCAAGTCCGGGTGTGAGCTTGAAACAAGAAGGAATCTCTTATTTGGCCGGTGCCGAACTTCCTTGTCTGATTGTGAATGTAATGCGTGGCGGTCCCGGACTGGGAACTATCCAACCTAGTCAGGCTGACTACTTCCAGACAGTAAAAGGTGGTGGTCATGGAGACTACAAACTGATTGCCCTCGCTCCGGCATCCGTACAGGAAATGGCGGATTTCGTAGCATTAGGATTCGAACTGGCTTTCAAATACCGTAATCCGGCTATTATCCTTGCCGACGGTGTGATCGGTCAGATGATGGAAAAGGTTGTTCTTCCTGCACAAAAGCCACGCCGCACGGAAGCAGAAATAATTGAACAATGTCCATGGGCTGCTACCGGAAAAGCAAAAGACCGCAAACCTAATATTATCACTTCCCTTGAATTGAAACCGGAAGCCATGGAAATCAACAACCTCCGTTTTCAAGCTAAATATCGTGAAATTGAAGAAAATGAAGTACGCTTCGAAGAGATCAACTGCGAAGATGCAGAGTATTTGATTATCGCATTCGGTTCAATGGCACGTATTGGCCAGAAAGCAATGGAACTAGCCCGTGAAAAAGGAATTAAAGTAGGTATCCTTCGCCCGATTACACTGTGGCCGTTCCCAACAAAAGCGATTGCTGCATACGCTGATAAAGTAAAAGGTATGCTCGTTACGGAACTAAATGCCGGACAGATGATTGAAGATGTCCGTCTCGCTGTTAACGGTAAAGTAAAGGTAGAACATTTCGGACGTCTCGGCGGTATTGTTCCCGATCCGGATGAAATTGTAACTGCTCTGGAAGAAAAAATAATCAAATAACGAAACGACGATGAATCCCGATAAAATAAGAAACGTATTGAACATCCTTTTCATGATATTGGCACTTGCCGCTATCATTGTCTACTTTGTAGTAGGAAAGGAAGATTTTAAAATGTTTATCTACGTATGCGGCGCGGCAATCTTTGTCAAGCTGATGGAGTTTTTTATACGGTTCACCAACAGATAAGGAGAAGAAGTTATGACTAAAGAAGAAATAATCAAACCTGAGAATCTGGTTTATAAAAAACCGACTCTGATGAATGATAATGCCATGCACTACTGCCCGGGTTGCAGTCACGGCGTGGTACACAAGCTCGTTGCCGAAGTCATTGAGGAAATGGGCATGGAAGAAAAAACGGTGGGAGTCTCTCCGGTAGGATGCGCAGTTTTCGCCTACAACTATCTGGATATAGACTGGCAGGAAGCCGCTCACGGACGTGCACCTGCAGTAGCTACGGCTATCAAACGCTTATGGCCCGACCGTCTCGTTTTCACTTATCAGGGTGACGGTGACTTGGCCTGTATCGGTACCGCTGAAACAATCCACGCACTGAACCGTGGCGAAAACATTACCATTATCTTTATCAATAACGCTATCTACGGTATGACCGGTGGACAAATGGCTCCGACGACTCTGGTAGGCATGAAGAGTTCTACTTGTCCTTACGGACGTGATGTCGAACTACACGGCTATCCATTGAAGATTACCGAGATTGCCGCCCAACTGGAAGGAACTGCTTATGTTACGCGTCAGTCGGTACAATCAGTGCCCGCCATCCGCAAAGCCAAGAAAGCAATACGCAAGGCATTCGAAAATTCGATGAACGGCAAAGGTTCCAATCTGGTAGAAATCGTATCAACTTGTAGCTCCGGCTGGAAGATGACTCCGGAAAAATCAAATAAATGGATGGAGGAACATATGTTCCCATTCTATCCGCTGGGTGATTTAAAAGATAAAGAATAACGCAAAAGTCAACAGAACAATGAAAGAAGAAATAATTATTGCTGGATTCGGTGGACAAGGCGTATTGTCCATGGGTAAGATTCTGGCTTATTCCGGACTGATGGAAGGAAAAGAAGTGAGCTGGATGCCGGCATACGGTCCTGAACAACGAGGCGGAACAGCCAATGTGACAGTGATTGTCAGCGATGACAAAATCTCTTCACCGATCCTGAGTAAATATGATACGGCGATCATACTGAACCAGCCTTCACTGGAAAAGTTTGAAAGCAGAGTAAAGTCGGGCGGTATCCTGATCTATGACGGATATGGGATTATCAACCCTCCTACCCGCAAGGATATCAAAGTATATCGCATCGACGCAATGGATGCTGCCAACGAAATGAATAATGCGAAAGCCTTCAATATGATCGTACTTGGCGGTTTACTGCAACTCCGTCCTATCGTAACTCTGGAAAACGTCATCAAAGGATTGAAGAAAACTCTTCCGGAACGCCATCACCACTTGATTCCTATGAACGAGGAAGCGATCAAAAAAGGAATGGAATTAATCCACGAAGTTTAATAAATTAAGAGTTTAAAATTGAGAATTGAGAATTATTTGCTAGATAATAGCGCGATGCAACATAATTTTCAATTCTCAATTCTCAATTCTCAATTTAAGTAAGTATCTTTGCCTCCAATTATGAGACGAATCTTACTATTATATATATTATTCTCCGTTGTAGGACTGAGTGCTATCCATGCACAGCTCAACCCTGCCCGCCAACAAATCGACGAGAACGGACGCGACCAATATGGTAATCAGGTAGACCCTGCCATGATTCCGGACAAACTGGATAGTGCCAATGTTGAAGTACAGGGATTGCCACCTACACTCTACATGTGGCGCATTAAAAATCAATTGGGCGACCGGACAATGATTCCGGCAGATACAACTTATCATCACTTTCAGAATACGAATCTTACAGAAGGAATCACCGGACATTATAATTATCTGGCCAACCTAGGTTCACCGCGTCTGTCGCGTATCTTCTTTGAGCGTCGTTATCCGGAGCCAACCATCTTTATGGAGCCTTTCTCCAGTTTCTTTATTCGTCCTACGGAGTTCAATTTCACCAATAGTAACGTACCTTATACCAATCTGACGTATCATAAAGCCGGTAATAAAATAAACGGAGAAGAACGCTTTAAGTCTTATTTCTCTGTCAATGTAAACAAGAAGCTGGCTTTCGGTTTTAACATAGATTACTTGTACGGACGAGGATATTATAATAACCAAAATACGGCTTATTTCAATGCGGCAATTTTCGGTAGTTATATCGGCGACCGCTATCAGATGCAAGCTATTTACAGCAACAATTACCTCAAAACAAATGAAAACGGAGGTATTGAGGACGACCGATACATCACTGCTCCTGAAGAGATGGCACAAGGGCAAAGGGAATATGAATCAACCAATATTCCCACTGTATTAAGTGCAACGACCAACCGTAATCATGACTTTTATGTATTCCTGACCCAACGTTACAATTTGGGATTCAGCCGTGACATACCGCAGGCCGAAAATGACACTACTCCCGCCAAACAAGAGTTTGTGCCGGTCACTAGTTTTATACATACCATTCAGGTAGAGCGTGCACGTCATAGCTTCAACTCTGATGATGACATGCGTGAAAAGAACTATTATCAAAACACCTATTTGGAACCGGATAATCCGATTGCCAGAGACAGTACTACCTACATGGGTATCAAGAATACCATAGGTATTGCTCTACTCGAAGGATTCAATAAATATGCCAAAGCGGGTCTGACAGCATTCGCTTCCTATAAAATCAGCAAGTATACTCTTATGAATATGGAGGGTAATCCGTTGCCCGACAAATACAATGAAAATGAAATATTTGTTGGAGGCGAATTATCCAAACGTGAAGGAAATGTACTTCATTACCATGCCATTGGTGAAGTGGGACTCGCCGGAAAAGCAATCGGACAATTCAATGTGAAAGGAGATATCGACCTTAACTTTCCGTTATGGAAAGACACTGTGAGCCTTATAGCCCGTGGTGAAGTCAGCAATAAGCTTGCGCCTTTCTATATGCGTCATTATCATTCCAAACACTTCATGTGGGACAATGATATGGACAAAGAATTTCGTACCCGTATTGAAGGAGAATTAAGCATTGCACGTTGGAGAACACGTTTAAAGGCGGGAGTTGAAAACATAAAGAACTACACTTATTTCAACCAACAAGCAGTGCCGGAACAGAAAAGCGGAAGTATACAGGTGTTGTCAGCAAGTCTTAATCAGGACTTCAAGCTGGGAATCTTCCATTTAGATAATGAAGTAACTTGGCAAAAGTCCAGCGACCAGACCGTGCTTCCGTTGCCTGATCTATCGTTGTATCACAACTTCTATATGCAGTTCAAGCTGGCAAAGAAAGTACTTAGTGTACAATTGGGTGCCGACGTGCGTTATTTCAGCAAATACAATGCACCCGCTTATATGCCGGCTATCCAAAACTTCTATTTGCAACCGGAAAATGACCAGGTAGAGATAGGAGGTTATCCGATCGTGAATGTATACGCAAACTTACATCTAAAGCGTACACGTTTCTATGTAATGATGTATCACGTGAATCAAGGTATGAGCAGCCCGAATTACTTCTTGTCTCCTCACTACCCTATCAACCCGCGTGTACTGAAATTCGGTCTTTCATGGAATTTCTATGATTAACAAAATCTATATGGCTTATGGTAACACGCCCCAAATTGAGACTGTCCCGATATTTAGTGCCCGTAATCATTGTATTGGCAATCATCTTTTCTATCCGCCAATGCGGTAATCAAGAAAAGCCGTCAGGACACCCGCGTGATTATGCAGCCATTGCCAAAGAAGGTATATTGCGTGTAGCGACTGAATATAACTCGATCAGTTTCTACGTGGACGGTGATACCGTTTCCGGTTTCCATTACGAACTGATACAGGCTTTTGCCTATGACAAGGGATTAAAGACCGAAATAACACCCCTGATGAGTTTCGAAGAACGGCTGGAAGGATTAAGCGAGGGACGTTATGACGTAATTGCTTGCGGCATATTAGCTACCAGCGAACTGAAAGACTCTCTGCTTCTCACCTCTCCCATCACGCTCAACAAGCAAGTGCTCGTGCAACGGAAAGAAAACGGAGAAAACGACTCACTCTATATCCGTAACCAACTGGATTTGGCCGGACGGACACTTCACGTAGTAAAAGGCTCTCCCTCCATCCTGCGTATTCAAAACCTGGGAAATGAAATCGGAGATACCATTTATATCAAAGAAATAGATAAATACGGTTCCGAACAATTAATCTCAATGGTAGCTCATGGAGATATCGACTATGCCGTTTGCGACGAAAGTATCGCACGCGCGGCTGCCGATTCCATCCCGCAGATAGATATAAATACAGCTATCAGCTTTACACAATTCTACTCATGGGCAGTCAGCAAACAATCACCCGCTTTACTCGATAGTTTGAATACATGGCTGGATAAATTCCAAAAGGAAGAAAGATACCAAAAGATTTATAAAAAATACTATGATAAAGAATAACCTTATTACTTTACACATTAAAAGAAAACAACTACCTATTTTTTACCTATTTTTCTTCATCTTTCTATTGTCTTCCGGTAACTCCCGTTTATATGCAGAAGAAAACCGGGCATTCAACTTTTCAACTCTTAATCTGAACAACGGATTATCCCAGTTGTCCGTGCTCGACATTTGCCAGGATGACAAAGAATATATATGGTTTGCCCCCCGCAACGGCCTCAACAAATATGACGGTACACATTTCACCATCTACAAACACAGCAACCGGGATAACAATTCCTTGTCAGACAATCATATCACCAAACTACTTCCGGACAACGTACGCGGAGGGCTTTGGGTGGGTACCAATAACGGACTGAACTATCTTGATCCGAAAACAAACCTCATCACCAACTACCAACTGGCAGATTATCCGGAGCTTCCCAGCAATAGCATACTTTCTCTCTGTCTGGACAAATCCGGTAAGCTATGGGTAGGAACACGCCTCGGACTCTGCTTTTGGCAACCGGAAAACAAGACATTCAAGCTGGTAACATTGGACGGGCAACTGGACAAAGAATCTATTACTTCTTTATATATTGATAAACAGGAACGAATCTATATAGGTACACACGATAAAGGTCTATTGATTTGTGACAAGAACCTGAATGTCACCCAAAAGCTAACTAAAGAAAGCACTCCGGCTCTCTCCGATAACGCCATCAGTTGCATATTCGAAGACTCTCATCAGCAAATATGGATAGGCACGGATATGAAGGGGCTGAATAAATGGAATCCGGATAAACAGACAGTCTCTGCCTTCTTCGAACACAACAGCGGATTGACAGATAATTATATCCGTTGTCTTCAGGAACAAAACCAACAACTGATTATCGGAACATTCGACGGTTTGAGTATTCTCAATCTGACGGATGACTCTATTACCAAATACAACAAGTTCGAAGCAAACCGGAATAATTTAAGCCATTTCTCGGTCCGCAGTTTATGCGTAGACCGTGCCGGAACATTATGGGTAGGCACCTACTCCGGTGGAGTCAATTACTACAATCCGCTCAACAACCGTTTCGTATTCTATCACCCTTTGGGGAACAGCGAACAGAAGCTATATAACATTTTCGGACCGATGGTATATAGTACAGGTTCTCTTTGGATCGCAACAGAAGGAGGAGGATTGCTACAATTCAACCCGGCTACCAAAGAATACACCAATTACCTACTGGAAGAACGTCCTGTTGGTATGCACAACAAGAATATCATCAAGTCATTGATGATAGAAAGAGAATCCATCTGGTGCGGCACAAACAATGGAGGGTTATACCGTTTCCATATTCCGACTAAACGCTTCTCGCTTATTCACCAGTTTAATGAAAAGAACCTGGGTATTTATAGCATCTATCGGGACTCGAATGAAGACATTTGGCTAGGGACTACTTCACGTCAGGGACTAGTCAGAATTACCAAAGATAAAAAAATAACGCGCAAGTTCCCCATCGGAGAGAAAGGGGAAACAATCAGTTTCTCCAGCATCCGGGCATTTTTGCCTCTGCGCAAGAATGTATATCTGATCGGAACACGTTCATTCGGGCTCTATGAGTACGACGTAGAAAAAAAGACCCTCATACAATATTCGACAGAGGAGAAAGATCCATCCCGTCAACTGGAAAATAACTACGTAACCAGTATTCTAAGAAAGAAGAACGGAGAAATATGGATCAGCACTTTTGGAGCAGGTATTTACCAATATCAGGAAGGTAAAGGGATCGTGCGTCATATCGGTACGGAGGAAGGACTGACTAACGAAGAGGTCTATACTTTAATAGAATACAACCAGAATATATGGGCAAGTATTGATAATGGCATTGCCGAAATCAACACTAAAACGGGACAAGTGCACGTTTATGACTGCTTCGCCGGCCTTGAAACGTTAGAATTTACTCCGCAAGGAGGCATTTGCCTCCCTAATGGAGAAGTTTATTTCAGCGGCAGTAATGGATTCCTGTCCTTTGCTCCCCGCTCGTTGATAAAAAACAATATGATGCCGCCGGTAGTACTCACCCAGTTGACCGTTAACAACAAAGTGATCCAACCGGGCGATCAGAGTCATTTGCTGGATGCCAATCCCGACGACACAGAAACCATCACTCTGGCATACAATCAAAATAACTTCTCCATTGCATACTGTGCGCTCAATTACATTCTTCACGAACAGAACCAGTATGCTTATAAATTAGTGGGACACGATGAAGACTGGAATCATGTGGGAACCCGTAAAGAAGCCTATTATACCAATATCGCTCCCGGCAAATACATCTTTCATGTCATTGCCTCCAACAACGACGATGTATGGAACACCCAGGGAAAAACGCTGGAAATCATCATTCTTTCTCCCTGGTGGAAAACCCCATGGGCTTATATGATCTATGCATTATTATTTATAGGAATCACCTACACCATCGGTTATTACATGTACAGCAAACATAAGCTGGAACTCAACCTGCGGATGCGCCAAATGGAAAAGCAACGGATGGAAGAGTTTCACCAAACCAAAATCCGGCTTTTTACCAACTTCTCACATGAATTGCGTACTCCGTTGACTCTAATCATCAGTCCTATTGACGAACTGGTGCGCCAGGCAGAAGTCCCGCATTTTATCAAAACTAAACTAGACTTAGTTTTGAAGAATGCCCGTCGTTTGCTCTTACTGGTCAATCAATTGATGGATTTACAAAAGAACCAAAGCGGCAGCCTCACACTAAGTTTAACCCATACGGATTTGAATGCATTCCTGCTTGAAATCTATTATACTTTCAAGCAAATAGCGGAAAGCAAGCAAATCACGTTCTTGTATGAAGCTCCGGAAGGAGAAATCCCGGCATGTTTTGACCAGAGTTTATTGGAAAAAGCAGTATTCAACCTACTTTCGAATGCGTTTAAATTCACGCCTCCGGGAGAAACTGTTACCCTGCGATTCATTGCAGCACTCAATAAAGAGAGCCTTCAACAACGGTTCGGGAAAAATATATCCACCGATCCGACTTTCGTCCTCTCCGACGATAGCAATAACTACTTCGTTATTCAGGTAGCCGACACGGGAAAAGGAATTCCGGAAACTGCCCGTACACATATTTTCGATCCGTTCTATCAAGTCAGCGCTCCTCAAACAGCCAATGATAATGTAAACGGAACAGGTATCGGGCTAAGTCTGACCCAATCCGTCGTACATTTGCATCAAGGTGCAATCAGCGTCGATTCCAACCGGCCGAAAGGAAGTATATTCACCATTATACTTCCGAATAACGAGCAACCAGAATCAATGGAAGAAAACGTGATAAACAATCTATCCGAAAACGAACGGGAAGAGCAAGAGGTTGTCAGCCAGTCAGAGGAGTCCGCCGAAGAACTTCCTTACCTGACAGGCAAAACAATCCTGCTTGTAGAAGACAATGAGGATATACGCAGTTATGTGAAAGAACATCTGCAGCGTCATTATCGGGTACTCGAGGCCGGAAACGGCGAAGAAGCCTTCCAGATTGTATTGAAAGAATTTCCCGATTTAGTGGTTACGGATATAATGATGCCGGGAGTAGACGGACTGGAACTCTGCGCAATGATTAAGAATGATTTGCAGACTGGCCATATTCCGGTCATCCTGCTCACAGCCCGTACAATGGTGATGCACGTCAAAGAAGGGTTCCTTTCAGGAGCAGACGATTATGTAGTGAAACCTTTCAATATAGATGTGTTGCTGGTACGAATCTATAATCTGTTGTTACAGCGGGAAAAATTAAAATCCATGTACGGGAAAAACTTCTCACTGCAATCAATGGGTATCGAAACGACCTCTGCCGATGATAAATTCATGCAGAAGTTATTCGAGATCATCCAAGATCATTTGGATAATCCGGACTTAAAAGTGGATATGATATGTGATGAAATGGGATTCAGCCGGAGTAATTTCTACCGCAAGCTCAAGGCGGTAACAGATTTATCCCTGAACGACCTGATTCGCCATAAACGTCTGGAGGTAGCTGCGCAACTACTTAAAAAGGCGGACATGAATGTGACGGAAGTTTCAATCGCTACCGGTTTCAGTACCCTTGCTTATTTTACCAAATGTTTCAAATCAGCCTACGGAGTTTCGCCTACCGAATACGTAAAAGGACAACCGGAAGAGTAGTTCTAAATTGGTTTTATAAATGGGAATTTTCAGGTACGGATTACACGGTTTTCTGAAATATGATTGCACAAAGCAACAGCGTAATCCGTGTAATCCGTGCCTAAATTAAAATGATCCTTTTAATTATGATGCAGTACTTATCACATAGTTTGCAAAATCATCCCAGATTATAAAAAACGTCCCAAGAGCGATATAGAAGCGATTGTCCCAATGAAGTTGGGATGATTTTGCAAATTTACGGCACAGCTGGACAAGCCCTTTTTATTCCGTTTCCATACATTTGCAACATCGACTTAGAAATAATAATATGGAAACAAATATGAAACATTATCTTTTAGCACTTAGCATCGGGACAGCATTTTTAGTTGGCTGTCAGTCTCCCCAAAAGCAAAACCTGATTGATTCTAATTTTGCATTTGCCGAGCAACAACTCAAATATGCTTTTCCTAAAATAGATGAAGCACGCGCCAACGAATCACAGGAAAGCAAAGAAAAAAGAATTGCCAAACAATGGGGCGAACTGACTAATCCTCGTAATACAGAACCGGATGGTTCTCTGCGTCTCGTCCCTTCCAAAGACTGGACCAGCGGATTCTTTCCCGGTGAACTCTGGTATGTATATGAATATACACACGATCCTTTCTGGAAAGAGAAAGCAGAGAAGCATACAGAAATGCTGGAACGCGAAAAGAAGAACGGCACTACCCACGACATGGGATTCAAGATGTATTGCAGCTACGGCAATGGCTATCGCCTGACCGGTAATCCCACCTATAAAGATATACTGATCGAATCAGCACGTACGCTCATTACCCGCTACAAGCCGAACGTAGGTTGCCTTCGTTCCTGGGATCACCATGCCGACCAATGGGAATGTCCCGTTATCATCGACAACATGCTGAATTTGGAATTACTATTCTGGGCTTCCCGCGAAACGAATGACTCCACCTTTTATAATATAGCAGTCAACCACGCACGTACGACCATGAAAAATCACTTCCGTGACGATTACAGTACGTACCACGTCGTAAACTATGATACAATCACCGGCAACCCCATCTGCAAGGTAACCCATCAGGGATACGCCGACTCATCGGCATGGGCACGCGGACAGGCATGGGCTATTTACGGATACACCATGTGTTACCGTTATACCCACGATCAGAAGTATCTTGATATGGCTGAAAAGATCTATAACTTTATCTTCAATAATCCGAACTTGCCGGAAGACCTTGTACCGTATTGGGACTTTGATGCTCCCAATATTCCGAACGAACCCCGTGACGTTTCGGCTGCTGCATGTACGGCATCTGCTTTGTATGAGTTGAGTACATACATTCCCGGCAAAAACTATAAGGAAACAGCAGATAAGATTATGGAAAATCTCGCTTCTCCAGCTTATCGTGCAGAAGTGGGCACAAACGGTAATTTCATTCTGATGCACTCTGTAGGCAGTATTCCTCATGGTGCTGAGATTGATGTTCCGTTGAATTATGCGGACTATTACTTCCTGGAAGGAATTATGCGCAAAAGAGACTTGGAATCAAACAAGAAGCTGTTTTAATTCACATGCTGAAACTATAAATGATAATTTAGGGGCGTAGCGTCCTGGCAAAGTTTCCATTCGGTGTGATA
>OHAI01003153.1_pt1 | contig 11445 bp, 11 predicted proteins | sample 1577091 | NCBI WGS metagenome assembly OHAI01 (sample SAMEA3541548, study PRJEB24748) | human gut metagenome | biome: human gut; feature: human-associated habitat; material: faeces | place: China | collected 2012
GCACCTTTTCACGTTCCAGAATGCGCATGGCATTGGTTTTTGCTTCTTTTCCCATCTCTGATATCCCCTTCTGATTGCATTAAACAGACTCCTTCCGTCATCGCTACGCGATGCCACTGCTCCCCTTTTTGTCACTTGCGTGACATCTGTTCCTCTCTTTGTCACCTGTGGTGACATTTCTCCCCGGCGCGGGGAGAATCTGTCCCGGCCGGGGGAAGTCTTTCTCACAGAGGGAGGCTTTGGCAGCCCACGCAACGTTTCCTGTTTTGCCAAGGCTCCCTCTCAGAGGGAGCTGTCGAGCGTATGCGGGACTGAAGGAGTTTTTTCTATTCTACCACTTTCTTCAAAAAAATTCAAAATTCTCTTGACTTCAGTTTCCTGAAGTGATATCATAGCGTCACACACTTCAGGACCATGAAGTTTGACACTGCAAGCTGCGGCAAAGGAGCCGGTCTCCCTCGCCGTTTCACACGATAAGGCAAAGGAGACAAAACACTATGATCATCGTACTCAAACAGGACGCACCTGAGGTACAGGTACGCGAGTTCTGCCACGAACTGCAGGATATGGGCCTGCAGATCAACGATTCCAAGGGCAGTGAGAGCCACATTCTGGGCCTGATCGGCGACACCAAGGCCGTGGCCGAGAGCTGGGTGCTGGCAAACCCGGTGGTGGAGACCTGCCGCCGCGTGACCGAGCCTTATAAGAAGGCCAACCGCAAGTTCCACCCGGACGACAGCGTGATCGATGTGGACGGCGTAAAAATCGGCGGCGGCAGCTTTGCCGTGATCGCCGGCCCCTGCAGCATTGAGAGCGAGGAGCAGATCACCTACTGCGCACAGCGCGTAAAGGCTGCGGGTGCTTCCCTGCTGCGCGGCGGCGCATTCAAGCCCCGCACCTCGCCCTACTCCTTTCAGGGTATGCGCAGCGAGGGCCTCGACCTGCTCAAGCTGGCACGCCGCGCCACCGGTGCTCCCATCGTGACCGAGATCATGAACACCGAGCACCTGCCCCTGTTCGAGAATGTAGACCTCATTCAGGTGGGTGCCCGCAACATGCAGAACTTTGAGCTGCTCAAGGCCGTTGGCCGTCAGAAGAAGCCGGTGCTGCTCAAGCGCGGCCTTGCCAATACGCTGGAAGAGTTCGTGATGAGCGCCGAGTACATCATGGCCGAAGGCAACGAGAACGTCATCCTCTGCGAGCGCGGCATCCGCACCTTTGAGACCAGCATGCGCAACACCCTCGACCTTGCCGGTGTGGTGATGCTGCACAAGATGACCCACCTTCCCGTTATTGTGGACCCCAGCCATGCCTGCGGCCACGCATGGATGGTGCCGGAGCTGGCAAAGGCCGCTGTTGCTGCCGGTGCCGACGGCCTGATGATCGAGGTGCACAACAACCCCGCCAAGGCAAAGTGCGATGGTGCCCAGAGCCTGACCCCCGACCAGTTCGACGAGCTGATGCAGTTCATTGGCAAGGAAGTGGAGTTCTTTGGCAAAAAGCTGAACTAAGGCATTTTACATCCTCCTTCAGTCTGCTGCGCAGACAGCTCCCTCAAGGATGGAGCCTCTGGCGAACCGAAAAACTTTCCGGTTCTGTCAAGGGCCCCATCTTTGAGGGGGTTGGCATCGCGCAGCGATGACTGGGGGAGTTTTTGTTTTCTTTTGCTCTTATTTATGGTATACTATAGTGTATTTTGAATCTATCCTTTAAAAAGAGGTATCATTATGAAAGCACATATTGCACGCAACCAGAACGCCGGTGTCCCGCTGGTTCTGGGCTGGAACCTTTCCCCCGCCGACCGCGGCAAACTGGAAGGCATGGCTCCTGCTTTTGGCATGAAGCTGCTGCTCGTCTCCCCTGCCGATGCGGGCAAGACCGTGGCACAGCTGCTGGGCGAGGTGGAGACCAAGGCCGCCCGCACGCTGGTGCTGGAGCCGGGTGCCTACCCGCCGGCAGTGGTTCTGGCCAACTTCAAGGAGAAGGATGTGGACACCCTGCTGGATCTGATGAAGCAGGCACAGGTCACCATTCCGCTCAAGGCCGTTGTGACTCCCTCAAACCGCAGCTGGGTGTTCGGCGATCTGCTGGCCCACCTGCAGGAGGAGCACGCCGCCTTTACCGCCGCAAAGGAGAACTACACCGTATGAAGACCCGCGCAAACCGTTTCGTCAGCGCCCTGCTGGCCGGGGTGCTCTGCCTGAGCCTGCTGGCAGGCTGTGCCTCCAAAAAGAAAGAGCTTACCCGCTATTCCACCGTTTTTTATGATGTGTTCGATACCGTAACGCAGGTGATCGCCTACTGCGAGAGCGAGGAAGAATTCAACAGCCAGATGGATGCCCTGCACGCAGACCTTATTACCTATAACCAGCTGTATGATATCTACAACGATTACCCCGGCGTGACCAACGTCAAGACCATCAACGACAATGCCGGCAGCGCTCCGGTGGAGGTGGACGACCGCATCCTCTCCATGCTGGAGCTGGCCGACCAGATGTACCAGACCACCAACGGCAAGCTGAACATTGCCATGGGCAGCGTGCTGAATATCTGGCACAATTACCGCGAAGCTGCCGAAGCCGCCGAGACGGATGCCGACAACAAGCTGCCCACCATGGAAGAGCTGGAAGCAGCCGCCCAGCACTGTGATATCAACAACGTGATCATCGACGCGGATGCCAAGACCGTTTATCTGGCCGACCCGGAAATGTCGCTGGATGTGGGCAGCGTGGGCAAGGGCTACGCCGTGGAAATGGTGTGTCAGGCTGCCGAGGCCCGCGGCCTGACCAGCGCTCTGGTGAGCGTGGGCGGCAATCTGCGCGCCATTGGTGTAAAACCGGACGGCAGCCAGTGGACCGGCGGCGTGGAAAACCCATGGAGCTCTTCGGATGTATACACCTCGGATTCCATGCTGGACGGTGCCATCAACATGAGCGATATGGCCCTTGTGACCAGCGGCGACTACCAGCGCTACTACGTGGTGGACGGCAAGCGCTACCACCACCTGATCGACCCGGACACCCTGTTCCCCGCCGCCTACTTTAACGGCGTGACCGTGCTGTGCAGCGACTCCGGCCTTGCCGACTGCCTGACCACCGGCCTGTTCTGCCAGCCGCTGGAGGACGGGATGAAGATCGTGGAAAGTCTGGACGGCGTGGAAGCCATGTGGTGCACACCGGATCAGCAGGTCATCACCTCTTCCGGCTGGGATTCCCATTTGAAAAAGTAACCCTTAAAACGGCAAAAGGCCGACGCAGCACTGCGTCGGCCTTTTGCCGTTTTATCAGATGGTGAACTGCACCACACAGAATGCTGCGTAGATGCACAGCAGTGCAATGCCCTGCGGGCGGCTCAGCTTGCCCTTGAAGAGGGCGGGCAGGGTGAGCAGCAGCATCACGGCGAACATGACCGGGAACTCCAGCACCAGCGATGCATTGTGGCCGAAGAGCAGGGAGTTCTGCGGGATGGTGAAGGGTGCTACCGTGGCAGAAACGCCGCTCACCAGCACCAAATTGAACACGTTTGCACCAATGACATTGCCCAGCGAAAGTGCACCGTGGCCCTTTGCCAGCGAGGTGATGGCCGTTACCAGCTCCGGCAGCGAGGTGCCCAGTGCCACAAAGGTGAGCGCGATCACCGACTCCGGCACGCCCAGTGCCTGTGCGATCAGGGTGCCGTTATCCACCAGCAGATTCGCGCCCACAGCAATGAGCACCGCGCCCACGGCCAGCAAACCCAGCTCCTTGGCAAAGGATGCATTTTCTTCCGGTTCTTCCTCTTCTTCCGGGGCGGGGGCGTTCTTCATGGCCATCACGTTGCAGATGATATACGCTGCGAACATGGCCAGAAGGATCAGGCCCACCGGGCGGGAGAAGTAGCCGGTGGTGTAGGCCACACCGGCATAGAAGGCCGCTGCCACAAAGAAAAACAGCACCGGCGTGCGCAGGCTCTTGGGGTCTACCTTGCCCGGCTTCACCGCAATGGTGATGGCCGCAATGAGCGATGCATTGCAGATGATCGAACCGATGGCGTTGCCGTAGGCGATCTCGCCGTGGCCGGTGAGAGCCGAGGTGGTGGAGACCATCACCTCCGGCAGGGTGGTGCCGATGGACACCACGGTGGCACCGATGAGCAGCTCCGGCACATGGAAGCGGCGGGCAATGCCCGTGGCACCATCCACGAACCAGTCACCGCCCTTGATGAGGCACAGCAGGCCCACGATGAACAGCAAAACAGGAATGAGCATAGTTTTTCTCCTTTTGTTTTTGGCAGAGCGGCAATAAAAAAGAGACCTTTATTACATCCTGCCCAAAAACGGGAAAGTGTAATAAAAGTCTCAAGCTTCCGGTGACACAGCGGGCATTTCTGCCGGGATGTCGCTGCGCCACAGCGCACCGTTTTTGCAAAACGAGCGCCCTTTACTCCCTTTTATCCGAAAAATATTATACCGGTTTTTGCACCAAAGTGCAAGAGGAACGTTGAAATTTCAGCCAGCCTTGGCTACTTTTTTGGCGTTGGGATAAATGCGCTCCATGCGGGCATCGTCAAAATGCGCATCCAGCAGCGTATCGATGCTGCTTTTGGGCGCTTCGCCGCTGGTGCGGGCATCGTAGCGGGCAAGGGCCAGCGCACTGGTGAGCATGTTCACCGCCATGAATACAGCCAGCACCGCAGTTACCCACGGGCGGATATGGCTGCGCACCTTTGCCATGCCCTTTTCCACCAGCGGATAGCCATAGCGCATCCACGCCACCGCTGCAATGCCCCAGAAAAAGCAGTACAGCAGGTTGATGCGCCCGCCCAGATTGAACTTGAACTTGCTGTAGTCCCAGAACACGGTGCCGAACAAAAGCTCGGTCACTGCGCTGCAGATGTATTCATACACACCGCCCATGACGGTGCCGAAGGCGAACAGATAGCGGTCGCTTTTGTCCTTTTCCTGCCGCAGCAGCACTGTAGCCATCACCAGTGCCAGCCCCCACACCACGCTGAACGGCCCCCAGACCAGACTGGAGCGGCTCATCCACACGCCTGCCGTCACGCGGCAGAACACCGTCTCCACCATGTCGCCCAGAAACGCGCCGATCACGAACAGCCACAGCAGGTCGGACACGCTGAGAAAGTTCTTTTCCCCCTTCCGGAGCGCAGTCTGCTCCTGCCGGGCCGCAGCCGGGTAAGCATACTGGATGCGTTTTTCAATGTAAAGCGCGATCCTGCGGCGCAGCGTGTCCGACCGCTCCCCCAGTCTCTGGTTGAGCTGCTCCAGCATCGGGTGCCGGGCCGCATACTGCTGCACCAGCACCGCCGAACCGATCTGGTCCAGTACCGCCACCGTCAGCGAGACCCATACTGCCGGGCGCAGCAGCCAGACAGGGATATGCGCGCACAGCTGCAGCAACACATTATTGCCCCACAGCACACTTGCCGTGCCCAGCGCACCCCACAGCAGCGAATACTGCAGGCACACATAGCCGTTCAGATTGAATTTTTTTCCGGAATAGTCCCACCACTTGCGGCGGTGCAGGCGTTCCAGCAGCTTGGCGGTGATCCATTCCATCACCGTTGCCGCCATCATACAGGCAAAGAACAGGTAGACCGGCTCGGTGCGCAGGTCGCTGAAACTCACGGCCAGCAGCACACCGGTGGTACCGTAGATAAAGCAGAACGGGCCTGCCGCCGCACCGCGGTTGGCAAACCTTCCGCCCCGGATGGTCGCGACTACCGTCTCAGCCACCCAGCCCAGAAAGGAATATACTAGATAAATAACACCCAGAGTATAGAAGTTCAGCGTCATAGGCATCCTTTCGCTTGTGGAATTTTGTCGATACACTGATTGTACCCGGTTTAAGCATATTCTACAAGAGCTGTTGTGAAAAATTCACAAAAGCCGTCCTGCCTGCAAAAAGGGCCGCCGTGCATTCAAACGCACAGCGGCCCTTTCTTATTGATTCAGTTTACAGCTCACAGCTGGCTCTTATACAGCTCCACGATCTCCTCCACGCTGGTGTCGCGGGGATTGCCGGGACGGCAGGCATCTGCAAATGCGGACTCGGCGAGGAACTGGATATCCTCTTCCTTCAGGATGCCGTGCAGATTTGCGGGGATGCCCACGTCTGCGCCCAGCTGCTTGACGGCGGCGATGGTTGCATCGGCGGCAGCAGCATCGTTCATCTCATCGATGCCCACAACGCCCATGGCCTTGCCCACGGCGCGGTAGCGCTCACCGGCAACGGACTTGTTGTACTCCAGACCCACCGGCAGCAGGATGGCGCAGGCCACACCGTGCGGGGTGTCGTACAGAGCGGACAGGCCGTGTGCCATGGAGTGGACGATGCCCAGACCCACGTTGGAGAAACCCATGCCGGCGATGTACTGGCCCAGAGCCATGCCCTCGCGGCCTTCCGGGGTGTTCTGCACTGCGCCGCGCAGGCTCTGGCTGATGAGCTTGATGGCTTCCAGATGGAACATATCGGAGATGGTGCAGTGGCCCTTGGTGATGTAGCCCTCGATGGCGTGGGTCAGAGCGTCCATGCCGGTGGCGGCGGTCAGGCCCTTGGGCATGGAGGACATCATATCGGGATCGACCACGGCGATCTCTGGGATATCGTTGGTATCCACGCAGACGAACTTGCGCTTCTTCTCCACATCGGTGATGACGTAGTTGATGGTGACCTCAGCAGCAGTGCCGGCGGTGGTGGGAACAGCGATGGTGAACACAGCGTGCTTCTTGGTGGGAGCAACGCCTTCCAGAGAGCGGACATCCGCAAACTCGGGGTTGTTGATGATGATGCCGATGGCCTTTGCGGTATCCATGGAGGAGCCGCCGCCGATGGTCACGATGCAGTCAGCTTCAGCAGCCTTGAAAGCGGCCACGCCGTCCTGCACGTTGGCGATGGTGGGGTTGGGCTTGATCTCGCTGTAAACAGCGTAGGCAAAGTTTGCAGCATCCAGCAGGTCGGTGACCTTCTTGGTGACGCCGAACTTGATCAGGTCGGGATCGGAGCAGACGAATGCCTTCTTGTAGCCGCGGGCGGTCAGTTCGGGAACGATGTTCTCAATGGCACCGTGGCCATGGTAGGAGATGGTATTCAGAACGATGCGGTCAGCCATAGTTATTTTTCCTCCAAATCTCTTTTCCGCCGCTTTTCGGGCGGAACTCTCTGTTTTTCAGCATAACACATTGTCAAAAACTTTGCAATGTGAAATTGTTTGAATTTATTGTAAATTTTTATACATGTGCAGTGTTTTATGGGCACTTTTTCCATTTCCCCGCAGTTTTATGATGTTTTTTCTTTTTCCCCTTGACAAACAGAGCAAATCGTGTATTATTGTATCAAGCGCTTAATACAGCAAGACAAGGAGATGATACCATGGGCGAACAGTTTGATGCCAGCCGCCCGATCTATGCACAGCTTGTGGAACGGCTCAAGGCCCGGGTCCTGGCCGGCACCTACCCACCGGGCGGACATCTGGATTCGGTACGGGATCTGGCCGCAGCCGCCGGGGTGAACCCAAACACGATGCAGCGGGCCCTTGCCCAGCTGGAGACGGATGGGCTGGTGCACACCGAACGCACTGCAGGCCGCTATGTTACGGAGGACACTGCATTGATCGAACAGCTTCGCGCCGACACCGCCCGGACGCTGGCGTCGGATTTTCTGGAAAAGATGCGCGGCATCGGCTACAGTCCCGCACAGGCAGCCGCGCTTTTGGAACACTGGGACGCAAAGGAGGACCGCAATGAGTGAACTTTTGAGCTGTGAAGCACTGACCAAGTGCTACCAGAAGGATAAGACCGCACTGGAAAATGTAGACCTGCACATCGGCTTTGGCCGCATCGTGGGGCTGCTTGGCCCCAACGGCAGCGGCAAGACCACCCTCATCAAGCTGGCAAACGGTCTGCTGCAGCCCAGTGCAGGCAGCATCCGGATCGCCGGCATGACCCCCGGGCCGGACACCAAAGCCATCGTGTCCTATCTGCCGGATGCTGACTGGCTGCCGGACTGGATGCGTGTGGAGCAGCTGGTGGAAATGTTCCACGAATTTTATGCCGATTTTGACCCCGCTAAGGCAAACGAAATGCTGGCCCGGCTGGAACTGGAACCGAAGGCGCGGCTCAAGACCCTGTCCAAGGGCAGCAAGGAAAAGGTGCAGCTGATCCTGGCCATGAGCCGCGCCGCAAAGCTCTACCTGCTGGATGAGCCCATTGGCGGCGTGGACCCTGCCGCCCGGGACTATATCCTGAGCACCATCCTGAACAACTACAGCCGGGATGCGACCGTCATTCTATCCACCCACCTCATCGGCGATATCGAGCCAATTCTGGACGAAGCCGTCTTTTTGAAGGATGGCCGGGTATTCGCCCACCGCAATGCCGAAGAGCTGCGCGAGACCGAGGGCATGAGCGTGGATGCATATTTCCGGGAGGTATTCAAATGCTGAAACAACTGTTAAAATATGAATTCAAGGCCACCGGCCGCACCTATGGCGGGCTGTATCTGGCCCTTGTTGCGCTGGCAGTGCTGAGCGGCTTTTCCCTGCGCAGCTCTTTCAATGATGACTTTGCATCTCTTCTGCTGTTCGCCTACATGGTCGTCGCTGTCGCGGTGGCAGTGGTGTCCGTGATGACCATTGTCACCCGCTTCACCCGCAATCTGCTGGGCCGCGAAGGCTACCTGATGCACACCCTGCCGGTGACGGAAAGCCAGCTCATCCTTTCCAAGCTGATCTCCAGCGTGGTGTGGATGCTTTGCAGCAGCATCGTGGGTATTTTCTCCTTTGCGGTGATGATGCTGGCTCTGTCTCTGAACAGCGCGGCCCTGCAGCAGCTGCCGGAGCTGTGGCAGAAAGTGGTAGAGATCTTCCGAGAGATCTTCCGCATGACCGGCAGCTCCGGGTGGCTCTGGCTGGCCTTTGAAACGCTGAACGGGCTGGTGGCACTGGTGTCCAGCATCCTGTGCATCTATGCCGCATGCATGATCGGCCACCAGTTCAAAAAGCACATGGTCCCGGCCGGTATTCTGGCATTTTTCCTGCTGTCCTTCCTGCAGAGCTGGCTGACCGAAGAAACCGACAGTGCCGACATGCTGCAGGCCGTTTCCTATTCCACCCTTGACGGCGTGGACATCTCCATCGCTGCGCCCAGTGCGTTCACCACCCTGTTCGGGCTGGCGGTCAGCATCGCCTTTGCCGCAGGATACTTTCTGCTGACCCGCTGGCTGATGGAGCATAAGCTGAATCTGGAATAATTTTAATGTCCTCCGCTTTCGCTCTGGGCATTTTCAGCGAAACTACTTCTTAATTGCTATTTGTAAAAGGCCGAACCATAAACTTCATCTGATACAAAAAACATCTGCAAGCTGCCCCATTCCGGGCAAAGTTTGCAGATGTTTTTCTTGTTATAAAGTGTTCAGCACTCGTCGTACTGCTTTTTCAGGTAGTTCAGGCATTCCACCGCGTTTTCCGGGGTGGTATTCTCCAGCGTTGCAAAGATATAGGGCTTTTCCTGCTTTGCAAAACGCAGGATGGTGCGGTAGTCCTCCATGCCTCCCTGCCCTGCACCCGTAGCAGCCAGCTGGCCGCCCGCATCCTTGCGCAGGAAATCTTTGAAGTGGATCATGGCGATGTCCTTGCCCAGAAGCTCGATGGCCTCGGCGAACACTTCCTCGCGGCGGTCCACATTTTCCATGTTCAGCAGGTTGACGGGGTCGAACAGGATCTGCAGGTTCGGGCTGCCGATCTCGTCCAGCACAGTGCGGGCGCGTCTGGCATCGTACACGATGTGCTTGACCACCGGCTCAATGGCAATGGTCACGCCATACTGCTCGGCGCAGTGCACCACCGGCTTGAAGTTCTTGATAAAGGTGGAAAGTGCGGCATCGCTGCGGCACTCCGGGCAGAACTTGTACTCTGCGTTGGGCGCACCGGTCTCGGTGCCCACCATACCGCAGCCCAGCAGGCTTGCAAAGCGGATGTGCGCATAGTATTTTTCCTGAATGGCGTGCAGGGCATCCGCATCCGGGTGGGCAAGGTTCAGGTAGTTGCCCAGCACGGCAATGTCGATGTCGTTTTTCTCAAACAGATGCCGCAGATACAGCGCGTAGCCGGGGGTCAGGGCGCTGGGGGTGCAGGGCAGCTCCTTGAAGGATTTGCTCAGGGCCACATGGGCGCAGGTAAAGCCTTTCCGGCGCACCAGCGGCAGCACCTGTTCAACAGGCAGTTTTTCCGCGTCATGCAGACGCAGGCCGAATTGGATCATGGAAAACCTCCTCCTTTCCCGCACAACACGCGGGGTTGCATTGACCTTATTATACACGAAAGCTGCGTTCCATGGAACCGCCTGAAACAAAAAAAGAGCATCACTTTGCACCCTCAATGGATACAAATGATGCTCTTTTTGCAGATCTGGTCCTGGCAGACGCGGCTCTTTCTCAGCGCCGGTACTTTGCAGCGGCCTGCAGGCGCTGCATCGCACGGTCGAGCGCAATCTTGCTCTGATAATATTCATGCATGCTCTGCTGATGCTGCAAACGCTCTGCGGCACGGATGCGGGCAGCCTCGGCACGGTTCTTGTCGATATCCTCCGGGCGCTCGGCGCTGTCCACCAGCACCATCACATAGGCAGGCGTCACCTCGGCAATGCCGTCGCCTACCAGGATGTCCCGGCTTTCACCGTTCACCTCAAAGTGCAGGATGCCCATGTGGATGGCCACCAGTACCGGGCTGTGTCCAGCCTGTATGCCGTACACGCCATCACTGATGGGCAGCACAAGGTCTTCGCAATCGCCCTGATAGTACTCACCGCTGGACGCAGTGATGTTCAGCATGAACTTGTTCATCAGACGGCACCGCCCTTTTCCTCAGCCAGCTTTTCCGCTGCCTTCTGGCGGGCATCTTCCAGCGTACCAACGTTGAAGAACGCCCACTCCGGCAGGTCGTCGGCTTCGCCGTCCACAATGGCGGCAAAGCTGCGCACGGTATCCTGCAGGGGCACATACTTGCCCTTCAGGCCGGTAAAGTTCTCAGCCACAGCAAAGGGCTGGGACAGGAACTTCTGCAGCTTGCGGGCGCGGGCGACGGTGAGCTTGTCGTTCTCGTCCAGCTCGTCCATGCCCAGAATGGCGATGATGTCCTGCAGTTCCTGATAGCGCTGCAGAATGGACTGCACCTTGCGGGCCACGCGATAGTGCTCCTCGCCCACGATATCCGCTTCCAGAATGCGGGAGGTGGATGCCAGCGGGTCCACGGCCGGGTAAATGCCCTGCTCCACGATCTTACGGGACAGCACGGTAGTGGCATCCAGATGTGCAAAGGTGGTGGCGGGGGCTGGGTCGGTCAGGTCGTCGGCGGGGACGTAGACGGCCTGCACAGAGGTGATGGAGCCTTCCTTGGTGGAGGTGATGCGCTCCTGCAGAGCGCCCAGCTCGTTGGCCAGAGTGGGCTGAT
>OHAI01003155.1_pt1 | contig 11438 bp, 10 predicted proteins | sample 1577091 | NCBI WGS metagenome assembly OHAI01 (sample SAMEA3541548, study PRJEB24748) | human gut metagenome | biome: human gut; feature: human-associated habitat; material: faeces | place: China | collected 2012
TGCCGCACCTCGCTCGCCGTATCGGCACTTAGAATTATGCGGTATTGCCCTAAATTATACCATACCGCCAGGCAAAAAGCACGCTGTGGAACCTGACACTCCCGGCGAACAAAATGCGGCTGTATTTGGCAGTTTTTCAACTTGTGTTTTACTGTCGTTTCTGGTAGACTAGATAAAGTATGTGTGCCTTTTTGTCCGGCCGGTTTCTGTTTGCGGCATTCTGCACGCCGGCCGCACACACATACACGGTAAGGAGGATTCATTTTATGAGCAATCCCATTGATTATTCCCAGGGCATTTACGATGCCAAAAAACTGGGCACGCCCCGGCTGCTGATCCTGGGTGCGCAGCACATGTTCGCCATGTTTGGCGCAACCGTGCTGGTTCCCCTGCTGACCGGCCTGAGCGTTTCTACCACGCTGCTGTGCGCCGGCCTTGGCACGCTGCTGTTCCACATCATCTGCAAGGGCAAGGTTCCCGCATTTTTGGGTTCCAGCTTTGCCTACCTGGGCGGCTTTGCCATTGTCAGCAATGACGGTGCCAACCCGGAAAACTTGCCCTACGCCTGCGCAGCCGTTGCGTTCAGCGGCCTGCTGTATGTGCTGGTCAGCGGGCTGATCTCGGTGTTCGGCATCCGCCGCATCATGCGGTTCTTCCCGCCTGTTGTCACCGGCCCCATCATCATCTCCATTGGCCTGATCCTGGCCCCGTCCGCCATCACCAACTGCCAGAGCAACTGGCTGCTGGCTTTTGTGGCGCTGGCCACCGTTATCGTCTGCAACATTTGGGGCAAAGGCATGGTCAAGATCCTGCCCATTCTGATCGGTGTTCTGGTCAGCTATGCGGTTGCCCTGGTAACTGGTGCGGTTGACTTTGCCGCCATCGGCGAGGCCTCCTGGATCGGTTTCCCCATCCACAAAGAGGCCATGGGTCTGTTTGCCATTGACGGCAGCGAAAAATTCATCAGCGCCCTGTTCACCATCATGCCCATTGCCATTGCAACCATGATGGAGCACATCGGCGATATTGCCGCCATCAGCGCCACCACCGGCCGCAACTATATCCGTGACCCCGGCCTGAACCGCACCCTGATGGGCGACGGCCTGGCAACCGCCATGGCCGGCCTGCTGGGCGGCCCCGCCAACACCACCTACGGCGAAAACACCGGCGTTCTGGCCCTGACCAAGATCTATGATCCCCTGGTCATCCGCATTGCCGCTGTATTTGCCTGCATCCTGAGCTTCTGCCCCAAGTTTGAAGCCATCATCAACACCATTCCTTCCGGCATCATCGGTGGTATCAGCTTTGTGCTGTACGGCATGATCTCCGCCATCGGTGTTCGCAACGTAGTGGAAAATCAGGTCGACTTTACCAACAGCCGTAACCTGATCATTGCTGCCGTTATCCTGGTGTGCGCTCTGGGCTTTAACTCCGTGGGCGGCATCACCTTCGGCATCGGCGGTGTCAGCGTTACCCTGTCCGGCCTGGCCATTGCTGCCCTGGCCGGCATCCTGCTGAACGCCATCCTGCCCGGCAATGATTACGAGTTCGACTCCAACCCCGGCACCGGCGAAGGCACCAGCCTGCGCGTCTGATCCTGCGCTTATCTGACGGGTGTGTTTAACACCTAAATAGCATCCCAACCATGATGGTGGCCGCGGCCCCGCGCCGCGCACGAAATTTGCTTTTTTCCGTTATCCCAACTTCGTAAAGATGTGGTATAATGACACTAAGCCAATTTCCCACCATCATTTTTTATTTGTGTTGGAATTCCGCGTTCCCTATAATTCCTAATTCCTAACTCCTACCTAACCACCGGAGGTGCCTATGCCCACTACCCTTACCGTGGCAGATTTTCTTTCGCTGCGCATGCAGTACAAAGCCGAACAGGCGGAAAACGAAATTCCTGCCGTGATCGAACACAACTTCAAAGATGGCCGCATGGTGGACCATTATTTTGTGGTGCCCGGTCCCGCCTTGCTGGCTGATGAAGCCGTGCAGGACTTTGGCGGCAAAATCGAGAACATCCTGTTTCTGCAGCAGAGCGAACCCGGCGCACCGTGGCAGGTGCTGCTGCACGAACCTTCTATGATCCGGGAGATCACCTTTGAAATGCCGGAGGAAGAGTTCCGCGCCATGCTGGCCAAGAACAACCTGATCCTGCCCGGTGACCCCGGCTTTGTGATGCCATAAGCTCTAGGGTGTATCTGATAAGCCAAAGGCAACACCGCACAATTCCCGCCTTGCGGCTTAAGCACCGCTCCGGCAGCTGCGGCACGGCATCTGCGTTGCCAAAATGCTCGATAAGACATCCAGTATTATCTGCGCTTTTGGCTTGGCATCTGCCGCACCTCGCTCGCCGTATCGGCACTTAGAATTATGCGGTATTGCCCAAAATTCAGTCTATTTCTTTTGTTTTCAGATATGCCTTTAAGCAGTGCAAGTTTTTGCGGGATTAAAGTTCATTTTTTTGTCTATTCTGCCGCTTACCCACTTGCATAGCGCGGCAAATGCGTATATAATAGAGTGAAACAGCATGTGGGATATTGATAGGCCCGATGCAGAAGGGGGTTGTTGCTAATGGCGATTTCTGAACCTACCGCGGTATTCTCTATCCGCGACGATAAAGACCAGGAGATCAAGCAGGTTATGCAGCTTGTTTACGGTGCACTGGAGGAGAAGGGCTATAACCCCGTCAACCAGCTGGTCGGCTATATTCTTTCGGAGGACCCGACTTATATCACTACTTACAAGAACGCCCGTTCGCTGATTCGCCGCATTGACCGCGACGATCTGCTGCAGGCCCTTGTGCGTGATTATGTCCGCAACGGCTGATTGCTTATCTACAAAAAATAACGCCCCGGAACACATTCTGACCAGTGTTCCGGGGCGTTTTGCATTTTGTACGGTTTTGCTTTTTCTGTTGCTCAGCCTTGCTGTGCCGCTATCAGGCAAAGAAAGCCTTCTGCACAGCGTTCAGCACGGCGGCGCGGCCTGCGGTAAAGTTTACGCCGCCCTGCAAATAGCAGGTGTAGGGGGCGCGCAGCGGGCCGTCACAGCTGATTTCAATGGTAGAGCCCTCGGTAAAGGAACCGGATGCCATAATGACCTGGTCGGTATAGCCCGGTTCGTCTGCCGGTTCGGGGCTGACAAAGCTGTCCACCGGAGAGCAGGACTGGATGCCTACGCAGAACCCCTGCAGCGCGGCGGCACTGCCGGAATCAAAGCAAGTCACAATATCGTTATGGTCGGCGGTATAGCGGGGCACGGGGTTCACACCCACCAGCTCCAGCAGGCACTGGGCATACACGGCGGTTTTCAGTGCTTCACACACAACGCCGGGGGCGTAATAGAAGCCGAGGAAAGTATCACGCAGGCTGTCCTGCGTGCAGCCAAGGTCCTTGCCGATGCCGGGGGCGGTAAAGCGGTGGCTGATTTTTTCCACCAGGTCGGCTTTACCGGCAATATAGCCGCCAGTGGGGGTAATGCCGCCGCCGGGGTTCTTGATAAAGCTGCCCGCGATAACGTCCGCGCCGGCGGAGAGCGGCTCCCGGATTTGGGTGAACTCGCCATAACAGTTATCCACAAAGATCACCACATCGGGGTTGGCCTTGCGGGCGGTATCGGCCACTTTCTGGATGGTATCCAGGTCAAAGGCGTTGCGCTGGGTATAACCGCGGCTGCGCTGGATATGTACCACGGTAGCGGTCTTGGCGTGCTCTGCAATGGCGGCATAGTCCGGCGTAAAGTCCGGCAGCAGGGGCACCTCATCGTAATGGATGCCGTATTCCTGCAGCGTGCCGCAGCCCTTGCCAGCCTCGCCAATACCGATCACGCCTTCCAGCGTATCATAGGGGCGGCCGGTGGCGGCCAGCAGGGTGTCCCCTGCGCGCAGCAGACCGAACAGCGCCACTGTCAAGGTGTGGGTACCACTCATGAACTGCGGGCGTACCAGAGCGTCCTCGGCCCCCATGCAGCGAGAAAATACTTCCTCCAGCTTATTGCGGCTATCGTCCCACACGCCGTAACCGGTGGAGCCAAGGAAATGCCGGGCTTCCACGCCGCAGTCCGTAAAGGCGCGCAGCATTTTCAGTTGGTTATAATCGCGGATCTCTTCCAGGTGGGCAAACTGATCGCGGCAAAGTTCCAGCGTTTTGCGGTCCAGTTCCAGCACCTGGGGTTTCAAATCATAGAATTGTTCAATCATAGTGTATCCTGTCTGTTTTACTTATTATAATTTATACTCAACGTACTGTTTTTGCAGTACAAAACCAAGGCGTTCATAAAAGCGGCAGCGCTCTGCCGCGCACAAAAATGTCACGGTCCAGCCCTCCCCTGCCAGCTCGTTGGCCAGGTAGGGAATCAGCCAGCCGCCGATGCCCCGCCCGCGCAGCTCCGGCAGGGTTTCCCCCATTGCCATATAGGCTTCGCCGTTGGCCATGGCATAAGCCCCCACAGTGCTCACCGGGCGGCCTGCTGCATCCTGCAAAGCCAGCACACGGGCAAAGCCGTGGGCCAGCGCGGTACAGGTTTCGGAATAATAGCAGTCCTGCCGTTCCGGTTCCTGCGGGAAAAGCTGGGTTGCCAGGCGCAAGACAGATGGGCTGCGATTCAGCATATAGCCCTGATGTTCTTGCGCCAGCGGCAGACGATCCTGAGGTGGCATACTATACAGGAACAGCGGCTCCCCCGCTGCAGCGGGCAGTAGGGGCGTTTCTTCCGCAATCAGATGGGCGATGCCCGCAAACTGCAAAAAGCTTAGCAGTTCCTCCCAGTCCTGGGGGGTGCCGCACAGCTGGGCGGTGCTGCCGTTCAGGGTCAGGGCCGCACCGGGCAGGGTAAAGAGCCGCACCGGGGCACCGGGGTTATCTGCCCACAGGGCCAGGTCACGCCCCATCACGGCACGAAAATAAGGAGCCCCTTGAATGGCCGTCGCAAACGCCTGCTTGTGCGCGGGGGTGGTGACAGCCTGAATCATGGGGAACTCCTTTAGGTTTGATTTTGAGATTGCGGAGATTGGGCAATACCGCATAATTCTAAGTGCCGATACGGCGAGCGAGGTGCGGCAGATGCCAAGCCAAAAGCGCAGATAATACTGGATGTCTTATCGAGCATTTTGGCAACGCAGATGCCGTGCCACAGCTGCCGGAGCGGTGCTTAAGCCGCAAGGCGGGAATTGTGCGGTGTTGCCATTACTTTATTCTATTTTGTTTTCCACGCATCAATGTTCCATCCTCCAGAATGCGCAGGAGCACGGGGGCAGATCGCTGCCGCCGCCAAAGTCATGCGGCTGGCCGGTGATCAGATCCACCGCGGTGCCGCAGCCGGCGTTGAAATCCGCGTGGTAGGTCTCCCCTGCCGCGTTGATGGCCACCAGCACGCGCTCGCCATCCACACGGCGTTCAAAAATCAGCTGGCGGGGCTGCACCATCACATTGTGGTAGCTGCCCCAGCGCAGGGCGGGGCTTTCGGCGCGGGCTTTGGCCAAGGCAGAGATCCATTCGGTCAGTTCGTTTTCCTGCGGCTTTTCAATGGCGGGGCGCAGGGTGGCATCACCGTTTTTCTTATCGCCCTCCAGGCCCCACTCGCTGCCATAATAGACTGCCGGAACGCCGGGCATACCAAACAGCAGGCCGTAAGCCGGGCGCAGCATGGCTTTATCCGTCAGGACGGTGGCAATACGGCTGACATCATGGTTGTCCAAAAAGCTTAACAGGTGGCGGCCGGTGTACAGGCACCACTGCTCTGAGCCAAACTGGCGGTTCAGGCTATAGGCGATCTCGTGCATATTGGCGGAGTTAAAGCTGGAATACAGGCCCTTGTAGCATTCATAGTTGGTCACAGCATGGCAGGCACGGTCGTTCATCCAGCGGTTATAATCGCCGTGCAGGGTCTCGCCCATCAGGGCAAATTCCGGCTTGATGCTGTTGGCCAAGCCGCGCAGCTCTGCCAGGAAATCCAGATCCAGGCAATAGGCAACGTCCAAACGCAGGCCGTCGATATCATAGTCCCGTACCCAGCCGCGCACCGCGTCAAACAGGTGTTCCTTCACCGCCGGGTTGCGCAGGTTCAGTTTCACCAGCTCATAGCAGCCTTCCCATGCTTCGTACCAGAAGCCGTCATTATAACCGGTGTTGCCGTCAAAGCTGATATGGAACCAGTCTTTATAGGCGCTGTCCCACTTTTTCTCCTGCACATCACGGAACGCCCAGAATCCGCGGCCCACATGGTTGAACACGCCGTCCAGCATCACGCGGATGCCGGCTTCATGCAGGGCTTTGCAGACAGCCTGGAAATCCTCTTTGGTCCCAAGGCGCGGATCAACGCGATTATAATCGCGGGTGTCATAGCCGTGGGCATCGCTGTCAAACAAAGGATTAAACAGCACACAGGTTGCGCCCAATTTTTTTATATGTTCCACCCAGTCCAGCACGCGCAGAATACGGTGTTCCCCGGTCTGGTCGCTACCATCGTTTTGCAGCGGAGCACCGCACAGGCCCAGGGGATAGATCTGGTAGATTGTTGCATCATCAAACCACATAACTTTTACTCCTCCATTTTGTTTTTTCTTTTGGCAATGCCACGCAATTCCACGTGCCAATACAACGAGTGCGGTGCATCGACTGCCAAGCAAAAAGTGCAGATCATACTTTGTGTATTATCGAGCATTTTGTAACGCAGACGGCGTGCCACAACCGCCAGGCAGGAATTGTGCGGTGTTGCCTTTTATTCATCTTTTCGCTTTCGCATCAGAACTTCTTTTTCAGCCTGGGGGCAATGCGCTGGCGGTACAACGGGGTGATGGCCGTTAAGGCACGGTCACACAGCCAGAACGAAAGGTTGCCCAGCGCCAGCAACGCCAGCAGCATGGGGGTACCTTCGGCGGCAAACTCCTGCACCAGTTCCGGCGGGGCCAGCACCACGATCAGCAGCGCATACATGACGACCACCGCCGCATTGAAGCAGCCAAACTTGGCCATCCACCGCAGCACACCGCGGCGGATGTTGTTCAGCCGCACCCGCAGCACAGGGTAATACCCCAGCACCAGAACATAAAACAGCACCAGCTCTTTATCCGGCACCAGGAACAGCGAAAGCAACGACACAACCGCATACAACAACAGTGCATACTTTTTGCCGTAATCTTCCAGCACAGGAATGAGCAGAAAGCTGGCCAGCATGGGCGCGGCGTAAGTGCCGATCTGCAATACGTTGCCCACAAGCAGCACCACCACCGAGAGCGCACTAAGCACACCGCAGAGCGCAATTTTTTGAGATTCTGTTTTTCGCAAAGGTCAAAACCTCCTGTATTGCATTTGCCGCACAAGAAGTATTATACACTACGCGCATAAAATGTGCAACATGACGAAGGCATTTATTTTAATGTCCTTCCCTACCCGTTCGCCATAGTTGGCCGCACAGCGCTCTATTCTGCCATTTGCTGCACGGTAAAAAAGCGGTATCCCTTGGCCGCAAACCATTCAAGGATATCCGGCAATGCCTTGACTGTCTCGTGGGTGGCATTGGTATCGTGCATCAAAACAACACAAATCGGCTGGTCTTTGGCATCGTTCTGGACATTGCGCAGGATCTGGGCGGCGTTGGGGTGGCTGGCGGTGGCGTCCTCGGCGCACACGTTCCAGTCGATCCAGGCATAGCCTTTCTGCTCAGCCTGGGCTTTGAGCTGCTGCATGATCTGCCGTCCGCCGTATCGGTGGCTGACCGTGTTGGTGCTGCCGCCGGGGAACCGCAGCCAGTGGATAGCATCCACATCGATATAGTTTGCCAGCGTGGCGCGCAGAGCTTTGATATCCAGCCAGAAGTTTTCGGTGCTGCTGTAAATGCGGGAATAGGAATGGGACGCGCTGTGCAGGGCAATCTGGTGGCCCGCAGCCTCAATATCCGTTAGATACGACAGATAATCCTGGTTCGCGTCCTGTGCAGTGACAAAAAAGGTGGCTTTGGCATCACATTTTTCCAGCGCAGCCAGCACCTGCGGGGTATATTTGGAGGGGCCATCGTCAAAGGTCAGGCAGCAGATCTTCATGGCAGCGCCCTCCTCCCCCGGCAGCTGGGTGCCGCCCATAGCAAGGGTGGGCACAGAGAACGAAGCATCGGGAATGGTGGTTTCGCAGGCAGAATCGGCCGGGAACCACAACGGCCAAAGCAGCCCGATCAGCGCCCCCACCACAGCCGAAATGAGCAGCCCGGTCACAAACAGGCGCTGCTGCCTGTCATTGTTGGTTTCCCTGCGCATACACAAACGCCCCCTGCCGCACTGTTTTGTTCCAAACATATGCAGCAGGGGGCGCAGATAGATATAATTTTGTAAGGCTCAGAACAGGTTGCGGGCGCGCAGGCGGCGGTCCAGATGGCCTTTGCTGCGCAGCCAGGTGCTGGGGGCAAACAATACCAGCATGGGGAAGATCTCCAAACGGCCCACCAGCATATCAAAGCTGAGCACCAGCTTGATCAGCGGCGAAAAATCCGCAAAGCTGACCATAGGGCCGACCAATTCCAGACCGGGGCCGATGTTGTTCAGGCAGGATGCCACCGCGGTAAAAGTAGTAACCAGGTCAAACTGGTTGATGGCCACCACCATGGTGGACAGCACAAAAATGATCAGGTAGAGGTTCATGTAGGTGCGCACGCCAAACACCGTTTTATCGTCCAGGGGCTTGCCCTCAAACCGGACGGTAGTGACAGCATGGGGGTGCAGCACCCGCATTAAATCCTGCTTGGCAGTTTTGCACATAATAATGATACGGCTGATTTTGATGCCGCCGCCGGTGGAACCCGCACAGGCACCAAAGAACATGAGCAGCACCAGCACCGCCTTGGAGAAGGTGGGCCACATGTTAAAATCTGTTGTGGCATAACCCGTGGTGGTAATGATGGAAGCCACCTGGAAGAAAGAATAGCGCAGGGACTGCCACACATTGCCATACAAGTGGAAGATATTGCCCGCAACGGCCAGGGTGGAAGCTGCAATCACGCCAAGGTAGACCCGCATTTCCTCGCAGGCAAACGCTTCCTTAAAATGGCGGATGAGCAGGAAGAAATACACATTAAAGTTGATGCCGAACAGCACCATAAAGACCGCGGTGATCATTTCCACCGCCGGGCTGCCGTAAGCACCAATGCTGGCCGCACGGTTGCTGAAACCGCCGGTGCCCGCCGCGCCAAAGGCGGTGATCAAGGCATCGTACCAGGGCAAACCGACCAGGCGCAGCAAAATTGTCTGCACCACGGTAAGCACCAGGTACATGGCATACAGGATCTTGGCAGTATCGCGGATCTTGCTGGAGATTTTGCCCACCGAAGGCCCCGGCGATTCGGCACGCATCAGGTGCATGGCGCGGCCATCGCTGACCGGCAGAACCGCCATGGTAAACACCAGTACGCCCATGCCGCCTACCCAGTGGGTAAAGCTGCGCCAGAACAGCATACTGTAACTCATGGCTTCCACATCGCGCAGGATGCTGGAGCCGGTGGTGGTAAAGCCGGATACCGTTTCAAAAAAGGCATCCACAAAAAACGGGATATCGCCGCTGATGATAAACGGCAGTGCACCGAACACGGACATCAGCACCCAGGCCAGTGCAACGATCACAAGACCCTCGCGCGCATAGATCGCTGAGTTGGCGGGGCTGCGCAGCCCCAGAACAAGACCCAGCACGGCCAGCCCCACCGCCGTTACCACAAAGGCAAACAGGCAGCTCCACTCGCCATGAATAACAGCCACAATAGACGGAGGCAGCAGCAGGGCGGCTTCAACCATAAAAATACGGCCCAGCACATACCCAAGCATGCGGTAGTTCATTCCGTTACCCCCTTGCCATAATATCGCGCAGATCGGTCAGATCGGTGTTGGTGGTAACAATGATCACATCGTCCCCTGCGCAGAAAGAATCGTTGCCGGACGGGATAATCGTCTTGCCGTTTTCGCGGATAATGCCCGCCACAAGGATATTTTTGCGCAGGTTCAGGTCCCGCAGCGGCACACCGGCAAACGGCACATCGGCGGTAACGCCGAATTCCAGCGCTTCCACCTTGCCGCCTACCAGACGGTGCAGGGTGCGCACATTGGTAGCCTGGCTGTTCTGCATGGCGCGCACATACTGTACGATCAGCTCGGTGGTGACAGCACCGGTGGAAACCAGGCTGTCCACCAGGCCGCGCTCTGTCACCACATCGGCAAAGGATTTGCGGTTGATTTTAGCCACCACCTTGCAGTGGTTCAACTGAGAAGCATACATTGCCAGAATAATGTTGGTTTCGTCCAGACCGGTCAGCGCCACAAAGGCATCCATATCGGCAATGCCTTCCTCCGCCAGCAGCTCGCTGTCGGTGCCATCGCCCTGAATGATGAGCGCACGGGGGATTTTTTCGCTCATATCCTGGCAGCGGGCGGGATTGTTGTCAATTACGGTAACGTGCATGTTCATCTCGCTCAGTTCTTTGACGAGATAATACGCCATGCGGGAAGCGCCCACCACCATGACATTGTTGGCGCGCTCCTTGAAAATACCCAGGCGGCGGAAGAACTGTTCCAGTTCCTGCGGGGTGGCCATCAGGTAGATTGTATCCCCTTCTTCCAGGGTAAAACTACCGGTGGGGATGGTGATTTGTTTGCCGCGTGCCACGGCGCAGATCAGCATTTTGACCCGCATGTTGCTGTACAGGTCGCTCAGCTGCAGGCCGGTCAGGGGGTTGCCCTCGGTCAGGCGGTATTCCACCAGTTCAAAGCGCTGCTTGCTGAACTGTTCCAGCTTGAGTGCATTGGGGAAGCGCAGCACGCGGGCGATCTCGCGCGCCGTGGCCTTTTCGGGGTTAATGACCATCGAAAGGCCCAGTTCCTGGCGCATAAAGCGCAGCTGCTTTTCATATTCCGGGTTGCGGATGCGCGCAATGGTATGGCGGGTGTTCAGCTTTTTGGCAACCAGGCAGGCCAGGATGTTGATCTCATCGCTGTCCGTTGCGGCAATCAGCAAATCGGCGCCGCCTTCAAACGCTTCGGCCTGCACTTCATAGCAGCCGCCGTTGCCGGTCACGCCGCGCACATCGCAGATATTGCAGATATCATCCACAACGGTCGGGTTGCGGTCAATTACAACAATGTCGTGCTTATCTGCGCTGAGCTGCTGGGTCAACGCGCGGCCCACTTTGCCCAAACCCACAACCACGATCTTCATTCGGTTTCCTCTTTTCCGCCAGATCCTTATGGCATACAGCTGCTGCGGTATCGGTTCAGGGACGACGCCAAACAGCAAAGCAGCCTGTCAAGGTGTTTCTGAAAGCAAAGAAAATGACGGATATTCCGCAAACACAAGCAGGATGTAAGGCAAAGAGCCGCTGGTGCCCTTTGTGGCTTCCAAGGCTTTTTAAGGCAACACCGCACAATTCCCGCCTGACGGCTTAAGCACCGCTCCGGCGGC
>OHAI01003159.1_pt1 | contig 11435 bp, 10 predicted proteins | sample 1577091 | NCBI WGS metagenome assembly OHAI01 (sample SAMEA3541548, study PRJEB24748) | human gut metagenome | biome: human gut; feature: human-associated habitat; material: faeces | place: China | collected 2012
GCTGCTGCTTGCGCTGTATTCAACAGATGGACCGGAATACGTCCAGCAGGTGGGGCAGGGCGGGATTCTGGTTGTCCTCGTTCCACATCAGGCGGACGTTGGCGAAGGGAACCCCCAGCAGGGGGATAAAAGCCACCTTGCCCTGGCAGAGACAGGCCATATCATCGCTGAGGGTAGAGATTCCAATACCGCAGGAAACCAAGGTGAGCAGAACCGGCACATGAGTGGCCTCCGCCACCACATGGGGGGCGAAGCCTGCATCAGCCGCCGTCTTCCAGATAAAATCATGGCCGGGAATGGAGGCGGTGCGGGCCATGACCACAAACGGCTCGTCCTTCACCTCTTCCATCCGTATGCTGCCACGAGAGGCCAGCGGGTGGTCCAAAGCGGTGATGATGCACTGGTGGTTTTTGTGCAGCAGGATGGAGGGGGACTCCTGCCCGGAGGGCATTGGCATATAGTTCAGGATGGCGTCCACCTCTCCCCGCTCCAGCGCGGACAGCAAGCTGGAGTGGCTATAGCCACGGATAAGCAGCGAGACATGGGGATAGGCCGTGCGAAAGCGCTGATAGAGTGTGGGCAGCTTTGGTTCGAAGGTGTCCCGCATGATGCCCAGGGTCAGGGAACCGCGATAGCCCTCCTGGGCCAGCCGGGCGGCCACCACGCTGCCCCGGTATTCGTCCAGAATTTTCGGACATTTTTTGAAAAACACCGTGCCGGCCGGGGTGAGGGCTACGCTGCGGGAGTTGCGGTAGAAAAGCTGAAGGTCCAGCTCTTTTTCCAATGCGGAAATCAGCCGGCTCAGAGCCGGCTGGGCCATGAACAGGTCGTCTGCCGCCTGGGTAAAATTGAGACGCTGTGCCAGCACCATGAAACACTCCAGTTGATTTAGAGTCACTGGGAATCCCTCCACACGTTCGATAAGTTGGGGATATCAGTATATCAAAATTCGTGCGGCTTGTCACGACCTGTTTGCTATGCAAAAGCATAGCAAAGTTGGCCATGTGCCGCTTACAGCGGCACGGCCATGAGATTATCGCACATGGGCCGGGACGGCCCACATGCGCAAAGACTTCATGCGTCTAAGCCTTTGCATAGTTTCGTAGTGCGCCCTGTGCGCACGGAGTTTTATGCAGTTAGGAGATAGTAGCCATATGGTAACTGTGCATCAATTCATGGTTAGCCACAGAGAGACACCTTTATTTTTGTGCAAAACAAACAATACTGAACCTGTTAAATTCCTCTATATGGAAGATTGGAGTCGGATTGCAGTAATCTAATCGAAAGCTGCATTTCAGCCATACAAAACCGGCATTTTACACAAAGGCAAAGAACGGGTAATATGCAGGGGAAACGAAGGCAAACTAAACTTTTTGCTTTTCAGAAGGAGGAAGTACAGATGAAAATTTTGGGTATTTCCGGCGGTATGCGCAACGGCAGCAACGACGGTATGTGCATCGAGGCCCTGATGGGGGCCAAGGAGATGGGCGCCGAGGTGGAGTTCATCCAGCTGCAGAACCTGCACATCGAGCACTGCACCGGCTGCACCGCCTGCGTGCAGAGCGTGCTGGGCGGCCGCGGCGGCAAGTGCGTGCTGAAGGACGACTTTGACTGGCTGCTGGACAAGATGCTGGACGCCGACGGCATTGTCTTCTCCACCCCCATCTTTGAGAAGGGCGCCACCGGCCTCTTCCACACGATTACCGACCGCTTTGGCCCCCGCATGGACCGCGGCAACAACATCATCGGCACCAAGATCGCCGAGGAGACCGGCGGCACCGCCCCCGATCCCCGCATCCTGAAGGACAAGGTCATCTCCTTCATGTCCGTGGGCGGCTCCGACTGGGTGACGCGCACCCAGTGCGACGCCGGCATGCTGGCCCTGACCCCCATGTGGAAGGTCATTGACAACGAGGTGTTCCCCTGGGCGCTGTCCATCCTGGTGGAGGACGAGCGGGTGGCCCGCGCCCACCAGATCGGCCGCAACATCGCCGAGGCCGCCAAGAACATCGAGCACGCCCAGTACCAGGGCGACGCCGGCGTGTGCCCCCACTGCCACAGCCGCAACTTCCACCTGCAGGACGGCAAGGCCATCTGCTGCCTGTGCGGCCTGGAGGGCGAGATCCACAACGAGAGCGGCAAGTACTCCTTCACCTTCCCCGCCGAGCAGCTGGAGCACGCCCACGACACCCTGTCCGGCAAGTTCATCCACGGCAACGACATCAAGGAGAACACCGGCAAGAAGATTGCCAACATGCAGACCGAGAAGTACAAGGCCCGCCAGGCCGCGTACCGCGCCTTTATCACCGCCACCGTGCCCGAGAAGGGCTGAGAAGGAGGGTTTGGGATGTCCGTGGAATTTCGTCCCATGCGCAGCGTCATCTATGTGGACGTCTGCAGAGAGGAGTACCGCCACCGCCTTCAGCACTGGCTGTACGGCCACCATATTCAGGATTCCATCTCTAACTTCGGCCCCTATGTGACCAAGTACGCCTTCTACAACGCCCTGCCCGTGCCCCCGGAGGGGGAGCGCTTCGGCACCCGGCGGATGCAGATGACCGAGCACTACTGGCTGGTCAACGAGATGGAGCCTGAGATGCGCAACAAGGCCATTGCCGAGTATATGCCCATGGACGTGCTGCGCTGGCAGGGCTGCGTGCCCGACACCGACGAGACCCCCCACGAGAACCTGGACGGCGACGTGGGGCGCTCCATCGGCGGCGACAACGGCTGCCCTCCCTTCGTCTTCGCCCATGTGCCCATCTCGTGGGAGGAGGACTTCAAGGGCAAGGGCCGCATGGTGTGCGACGGCCCCAACTACCGCTGGCAGTTCGTCATCCAGTACCCCGACGGCGTCAGCGAGGAGGAGGGCGAGCGCTGGTTCCATGAGGAGATCGTCCCCTACTTCCAGGCCCGGCCGGAGGTCAACCGCTTCCTGTCCAGCCGGATCTACCACGACGTGGTGGGCTGCACCTTCCACCGCCTGGTGGAGCTGTGGTTCGACGGCCCCGAGGAGTGGTATCAGGCGGCGGTGGAGGGCGCCAAGGCCCTGCCCAAGCCCGTCTGGGCGCAGCAGGAGCGCTTCCCCTTCCTGAAATCCAACTTCAACATTGTGGGCATGTTCCTCACCGACATCCCCACCAGCGACAACCTGACCCAGTTCCGCGGCTACATCACCATGCGTTAAGCGCCTTCCGCCCCGGGCGGAGCGACGCGCCGGCCTCCCGCCGGGGGGCCGGAAACACAAAAGGATGGAGGGATTCCCCATGTTCCGCAAGGATCAATTCGGTATTGTCTTCAACACCATTTTCTCGCTTATGTTCGCCATCTTCCTGCCCTTGTACATCGACGGCAGTAACATGTTCCGGGAGGCGGGCGCCATCCTCTGGGGGCCGCTGGTTCAGCAGCTCACCAAGGACTTCATCCCCGGCTTCGCCGTGGCCTTCGCCATCGGCACCTACATTGATCTCAAGGCCATGGGCGACGGCTTCGCCCGGCTGTGCGGGGTCAAGAATGAAAACGGCCTGCTGTTCCACATTTTGCGGGTGGCCTCCATTACGTTCGTCATGGCCGTGCTGATGAGCCTCGTCATGATGTTCCTGGCCGTGGGCTACACCATGCCGGCGGGCGCCTTCTTCATGGCCTATCTGATGAGCTTCCCCCTGACCTACGTGGTGGCCCTGGTGGTGGCGTTCATCACCTTCGCCTTCGGTATGCCGCTGACCATCGCGCTGTGCCGGAAGCCCCCCAAGATGCCGGCCCATCCCTAATCAAACAGCGATCTGGGCGCACCAGCTTCGGGTGCGCCTGGATCCATTTCCAAGGAGGTACGTTATGTCAGTTCCCTTTTACGCCAAAAGCCCGGAGAACCAGGGCTATATCAAGAACATGGAGGTCGTGGGCTTCTGCGATCTGAACGGCGTCAACGCCTTCCAGATGGCCCTCCACAAGACCGACGACGGGCGCTATTACATGTACTGCGGCTCCTTCCGCGGCCCCGGCTGGAACGTGGTGGACGTGACCGACCCCACCCAGCCCAAGGTGGTCAATTGGCTGGAGGCCTGTGATCCCAAGGAGTACCCCGCCACCAACACCCCCAAGATTCAGGTGGCCGACGGCCTGATGATCGGCGCCACCGGCGGCGGCGTCTCCTTCCTCCACGGCTGCAAGCCCGGCGACAAGAGCCTGGGCAGCCTGCAGATCTTCGACATCAAGACCGATCCCGTCCACCCCAAGCTGCTGGGCAAGTGGGAGACCGGCGTGGAGAACGGCATGGGCGTCCACCGCTTCTTCTACAACGGCGGGCGCTACGTCCACCTGTCCGCCGACTGCCCGGGCTACACCGGCAACATCTACCGCATCCTGGACATCATCGACCCCACCCACCCGGTGGAGGTGGGCCGCTGGTGGGTGCCCTGCCAGTTCACCGACGGCCTGAAGGAGGGCGAGTACCCGGTGGACGGCCCCCAGCACTGGGAGTTCATGGACTGGCCCCAGCTCCACGGGCCTCCGTTCGTGGTGGGCAACCTGGCCTATCTGTCCTACTACTGCGAGGGCCTCATCATTCTGGACATCTCCGACATCACCCGGCCCAAGAAGATCGGCCAGCTCCAGCTGAAGGGGCCCTTCTCCGGCAAGTTCGCCGGCGCCCGCACCCACACCTGCCTGCCCCTGCCCGGCCGCAACTTCCTGGTGGCCACCAACGAGGGCGAGCGCTTCCCCTTCTACAACAAGGAGATCCTCACCACCGGCCCCCGCAAGGGCGCCCAGCCCATGAACAACCTGCACATGATCGACATCTCCGATCCCACCGATCCCCAGCTGGTGGCCGAGTTCCCCTATCCCGAGGTGCCTGAGAACTATCCCTGGCCCAACTTCAACACCGCTGGAATGGACGGCGCCCAGGGTCCCTTCGGCCCCCACAACATCCACGAGCCCATGAGCAACAAGCCCTGGCTGGACCAGAACCCCAACCGGGTCTACTGCTGCTACTTCCACGCGGGCATGCGGGTGTATGACGTGTCCGACCCCTATTACATCAAGGAGTTGGCCTACTTCATCCCCCCCAACCCGGAAAAGCTGCTCTTCGACATCCCGGTGCCCGGCCCCATGCTGGCCACCACCGAGGACTGCGTGGTGGACGACCGCGGCTACATCTACATGGATACCTGGCACGACGGCATGTACATCCTGCGCATGAAGGAAGACAACAAGAACTAAACCACAAAAAAGCCCTCCGCCGTTTGCCGGCATCCTATAAGGAAACAGCAGGACGGAACAGGCAGACGGGCGAGTGGTGAAAAGAGAACAGGGGACCAACTAAGAAAGTCGGCCCCCTATCTTTTTATGCCTTCACGGCTCCTGGTGCTGGGTCTCTGCGCTTTGGTCCCTCGTCCTCCGTCCTATGCCCCGCAGGGCATGGGAGCGACGCAATTCCCACGGGGACCAGTCCCCGAAATGCAGATACCCAGCGGCGGGGAATTGCATGGAGCGGGACCTACCTTGTTCCCCGCCCTGCTGGACCTGTCAGCCAGCACCCAGGGTAGACCCATGGCGGGCCTCCGGGGCCTGATTCCCTGCCTGGTCTCCTTTTGAACAACACCCTTTTCCAGCGCCTTGCAGTGCTCGATGAGTTCCTCAACAGTATGTTGCTTGAGCGGAAATATCTTTTCAACATTCTTGTAAGAATGTGAAACGAACTTTGTCTGCTGCCACATATAAGCACCTCCCATTCTATCATATAGAGGCCTCTGTAATTAACTCAGATAGATGTTGGTGACCTCGGCATTGCAGAAACGACCAGAATACACGCCAATACCCATATTCTTCAACCCAGTAATATCAACTGAGTAGGTCTTGCTTGTTCCAGCCTCCAGCACTTCCCCCAGCCTTAGATCGACTTCGACATTTCCATAGTCACCGACTGCGACATAATGGTCCTCCTCGAACACAGTTACGGTAAAAGTGAGTGTAGAATACCCATTGTTGATAAATTGAATGTAACCGCCGGAGCCCTCGAAGCCGGAGTTGTAGAGATGGAAGATCCCGTCCTCGTACTTAGAGCCATCCCCAATAAGATGGAGAATGTTGTCTTTGGTCAGGGTCAGCTGCTTCCGCATCCGAATAGAGAGCCTGCAGGCTTCTCAGGAGTAGAGGGTGTACCACCGGAGCAGACTTCAAGAAGGCGATCCATGACCACAGCTGCCTGCGCACGGTCCATGTTGCCGGTGCCATTGAAGGTGCCCTTGTTGTCCACACCGGTCAGCATACCCATGTTGTAGCAGACGGACACGGCGTCCCGGTAAGTAGAGGGGACAGAGGACCAATCGGCTACCTTGGAGGTGTCGGGCAGGGGAGTAGTGGAGATATTCTCGGCCTTGAGCACGTTATACATCAGCTGAGCCATGTCATAGCGGTTGATGGTACCCTCGGCAGTGACGTTGGTGCCAGTCAGGATGTTGGCGCTCTTGGCAGCGTCCATGAACTCGGAGTACCACTTCTCGCCTTCGGTGCCCAGCTTGTCCTCATAGAAGTGGCGGACGATCATGGTGACGAATTCCGCCCCTGTAAGCGTGTTGGAGGGAGCAAAGAGGTTGTTGCCAATGCCGGACATGATGCCCTTGTCGGCCATCTCGGTGATGGAGGAGGAAGCCCAGTGGCTGTCGGGCACATCGGTGAACTTCACGGAGGCCGCAAAGGCAGTGGTGGAGAACATGGTGACCGCCAGAGCGGCGCTCACGGACCCGGCCAGAAATCGTTTCTTTTCCATTTTGAAGATTCCTCCTATGGATACTAAAATTCGATAATTTTCTCCATTTTACCACGTGCACCGGCCAGACGCAAGGTATATCGCTGGCCTGTGATACCCTCCCCGGCAGAATATAAAACGGCTGACGGTCCATTGTCTGCGTCATCGGTGCGGCGGTTCATTCCATCTATGAAACGCTGCCGCCCGGCCACATGGAGCAGACCAGGGACCAGCAATTCGGACGGGGCGAGGCGGCGGGCCGAAGGCAGAGCCGCCCGTCCCGCTGGGGCCGCTCCTATTAACTTGATTCTTTATGAACATTAGGCCGCAAAGGCCAGGAGGCAGGATGCGGATACAGCGGATAGAAAATGAACGGCCCACAATAGTCTATAATCTAGCGGGTGAGGTAACGATACGGGGCACAATGGACAGCAAAACGGCATGGCCCCGAGAGACTATGCCGTTTCACTAAGACGATATTAGTTCCTTATGGGGCCTCGGCTTTCGGCGGAGGGCTTTTTTGCCGGCCTGAGAAAGCTCAGGGGCGCTTGATGTTGAGGTTGAGCGCCAGGGCGGCCACGGCGAGCACCAGCAGCAGCACCAGCGGGGCGGCGTAGCCCCCGGTTTGGGTGAGCAGGACGCTGGCGGCGGTGGCAACGAAGGAGGCGCCGGTCAGGTTGAAGTTCATGACGGAGAAGTTGAGGGAGAAGTACTTGGCGCCGTAGAAGGAGGAGGTAAAGGCGGAGGAGATGGTGGGGCAGGCGCCGTAGGAGATGCCGGTGATGCACAGGCCGGCCACGCACAGGGGGACGGAGTGGACGGCCACGGACAGCAGCGTGACCAGGGCGGCCAGGATGGCGGCGCCGTTGGCCAGCAGCATGGTGCGGCGGCGGCCCAGGGTGTCAAAGAGGGCTCCGGTGAGGATGCGGCCCAGGCCGTTGCACACGGCGAGCACGCCCACCAGGGTGGTGGACAGGGCGGCGCTGGCCCCCACGGAGAGGGAGAGATCCTTTGCAAAGGAGATAACGGTGTTGCCCATGGCGGCCAGGAAGATGATGCACAGGAAGGCACGCCAGAAGGTGAAGCGGCGGAGCATCTGGCCGGTGGTGTAGTCGGCGGCCTCAAAGTCCTCCTGCACCCGGTTGGCGGCGGCCTTGGGCTGGGGCAGGACGGTGCCGGGGGCGGGGAGGCGGATAAGAAGGGCGGCCGCGACCAGCACAATTCCGATGGCGACGCCCAGGCAGAGGAAGGCCGCCCGCCAGCCCACGGCGGGATTCTGGATGAGGGCGTCGGCCAGGGAGCCGAGCACGAGGGAGGAGGCACCAAAGCCCATCAGCAGCGCGCCGGAGCAGGTGCCCTTTTTGTCGGGGAACCAGGCCTGCACGGTGGAGAGCACCACATTATAGGCAAAGCCGATGCCGGTGGCGGTGATGACGCCGTAGCTGAGGTAGAGCATGGGCAGGCTGCTGCCGTCCAGCCGGGCGGTCAGTACAAAGCCGATGCACGCCAAAGCGCCGCCCAGGGCGATGGTCAGGCGGGTACCCAGCCGCCTGGCCAGCAGACCGCCGCCCACTCCGCCCAGACAGAAAAAGCACATGGTGAGAGTAAAATTCATGGTCAGTTGGGAGGCGTTCCAGCCGAATGCGTCGGCCAGCGGTGCTTTCAGTATGGACCAACTGTAAAGGATACCCGCGAAGAGCATGGAAAGGATGCCTATGGTCAAATAAAACCACCGAATTGTGGGGGCCTTGGTGTTGCAGGGCATAATATGTCGCACCTCAAATCTTGTATTTCATATTTTGCATTATATATAAAATTTTAAAAATTGTCAATCGGCGGCTGGGAATTTTACAGGAGGGAGCGGCCGGCCCGGAGGCCAATGCCGGTAAAGGCTGCGGAGGTACGGAGCGTTACCCGTATTGAAAAAAACACGGTTATAGAGGACGGTTTAAGTCTGTCACATCTGTAACAATTCTGTAAAAAATTTTTTGAATCATGTAAAAAGGTGGTTGCCCTTTTCGGAGGGATAGAGTATAATAAGGACACACGCTCAGGGAGGGGAGGACAAAATCGTCTGGACCAAACTGGGCTATTTTTCTGAAAGGAAGGTAGATTACAATGAAGAAGTCCAAGAAGCTCCTTGCACTGCTCCTGTGCCTGGCGATGGTCTTCGGCCTGGCCGCCTGCGGCAACAGCAACAAGCCCGCCAACAGCCAGACCCCTGCGCCTGGCACTAACACCGAGACCCCCGCGCCCGAGACCGAGACCCCCGGCGAGACCGAGGCCGATCCCGACGCCATCGAGGACAGCATGACCTCCGCCGACAGCAAGTATCAGGTGGCCTTCGTCACCGACGTAGGCCAGTTGAAGGACAAGTCCTTTAACCAGGGCACCTTTGACGGCGTGAAGCTGTACGCCGCCGCCAACGGTCTGAGCTACAAGTACTACCAGCCCGCCAACGGCAGCGAGGCCACCGACGATGACCGCTATGACGCCATGAAGGCCGCCGTCGAGGGCGGCGCTGACGTGGTGGTGTGCGCCGGTTACCTGCAGGAGGCCGCGCTGAAGAAGGCCGCCATCGAGTATCCCGAGACCCCCTTCGTCTTCATCGACGGCTATCCCCTGACCGATGACGCCGGCAACACCCTGTCCAACGTAGCCGGCATCGCCTTCAAGGAGGAGCAGGCCGGCTACTTGGCCGGTTACGCCGCCGTCATGGACGGCTTTACCAAGCTGGGCTTCTCCGGCGGCGGCGGCGGCACCAATCCCGCCTGCTGCCGGTTCGGTTACGGCTATGTCCAGGGCGCCAACGCTGCGGCGCTTGAGAAGGGCGTCACCGTGGACATGAACTACTCCTGGCAGTACGGCTCCAACTTCTCCGCCTCCACTGATCTGCAGACCATGATCAACGGCTGGTATGTGAACGGCACCGAGATCGTCTTCGCCTGCGGCGGCTCCATGTTCCAGTCTATCGTGGCCGCCGCCTCCGCCAATGACGGCTATGTTATCGGCGTAGACGTGGACCAGTCCGGCGAGTCCGAGTACGTCGTCACCTCCGCCATGAAGGGCCTGGCTGACGCCGTGCAGTGGGCCGTGGCCAAGGTCTATGACGGTACATTCGACACCATCGGCGGCCAGCAGACCTCCCTGGGCGTCGCCGACAACGCCGTGCAGCTGCCCACCGGCGCGGATTCCTGGCGCTTCGAGACCTTCACCGTGGAGGAGTACGAGTCCCTGTACCAGCAGATGGTGGACGGCACCCTGGTGGTGGACGACGACTACACTGTGATGGACAACGCCGAGACCGCTACCAACTGGAGCAACGTGAATGTGAATATCATCTGATTCACACAATCACCTCAGAAAGAGGGAGAGGGCTTTGTGCCCTCTCCCTTTTCTTGTGACAGAAAAGGGACAAATTTCTTGTGTTTTCCATGGGGGTATTATATAATAAAACTATACTGTATAGAGGAGGCGGGATGAGGACTATGGAAGCGGAAAACGTCATTGAAATGCTTCACATTACCAAGGAATTCCCCGGTATCATCGCCAACGACGATATCACACTCCAACTCCGAAGAGGGGAAATCCACGCCCTCCTGGGGGAGAACGGCGCAGGCAAATCCACCCTGATGAGCGTGCTGTTCGGTCTGTATCAGCCGGAAGCGGGCGAAATCAAGAAAAACGGTAAGGTGGTGAAGATCAACAATCCCAACGACGCCACCGCGCTGGGCATCGGCATGGTGCACCAGCACTTCCAACTGGTGGATGTGTTCACTGTGCTGGACAATATCATTCTGGGCGCCGAAACCACGAAGCTGGGCTTCCTGCAGAAGAAGGAGGCCCGCAAAAAGGTAGAGGCCCTGTCGGAGAAGTACGGCCTAAAGGTGGATCTGGACGCCAGGGTGGAAAACATCACCGTGGGCATGCAGCAGCGGGTGGAGATCCTCAAGATGCTCTACCGCGACAACGAGATTCTGATCTTTGACGAGCCCACCGCCGTCCTCACCCCCCAGGAGATTGATGAGCTGATGGCCACCATGAAGGAGTTTGCCAAGGAGGGCAAGAGCATTCTCTTCATCTCCCACAAGCTCAACGAGATTATGGCCGTGGCCGACCGCGTCACAGTGCTGCGCAAGGGCAAGTACATCGGCACCGTGGATACTAAGGACACCGACAAGCAGTCCCTGTCCAACATGATGGTGGGCCGCCCGGTGCAGCTTGAGGTGGTCAAGGAGAAGGCCAGACCCGGTGAAACGGTGCTCAAGGTGGAGCACCTGACGGTCCCCTCCCATACCCAAAAGAGGGATGCGGTCCATGATGTCAGCTTCGAGGCCCGGGCGGGGGAGATTCTGTGCATCGCCGGCATCGACGGCAACGGCCAGAGCGAGCTCATCTACGGCCTGACCGGCCTGGAGAAGTGCAGCGGCGGCACGGTGACCCTCTGCGGCCACGATATCAGCCACGCCTCCATCCACCACCGGAGCGCGGACATGAGCCACATCCCGGAGGACCGCCATAAGCACGGACTGGTGCTGGACTTTACCCTGGAACAAAACATGGTGCTCCAGCGCTTCCGGGAGCCACGGTTCCAGCACATGGGCTTTGTCAAGCAGGGCGAGGTGCGCGCCTACGCGGAAAAGCTGATCGAGCAGTACGACGTGCGCTCCGGACAGGGGCCGGTGAC
>OHAI01003167.1_pt1 | contig 11417 bp, 5 predicted proteins | sample 1577091 | NCBI WGS metagenome assembly OHAI01 (sample SAMEA3541548, study PRJEB24748) | human gut metagenome | biome: human gut; feature: human-associated habitat; material: faeces | place: China | collected 2012
AAAAGCCAAAAAAGCCGAAGAAGGTGAGGAGAGTGGAAGTGGTTGCACCGAGCCACAGGACTTTCGGAAGCAGGACAATAAGCGTCATACCGTCGAAGAGCATATATGTGAGCTTCAACGGACTGCGGTTCATATACGACGAAGGAGGCAGATACTACCGCAAACTCGCGCCGTCGAGGTATGAGATAGTGCGTCCGCCGATAGGTCTTCTCGTCGGGAAGATATACAAACCGAAGACTGTCAGACGCAACAATGAGAAACTTTATCTTTCAGACGGAGTGCTGTATAAGAAGGTGAAGACACGGCACGGAAAGATGTATAAGGTGGTGGGGTTTGTCTGATACATGATTACGGCAGACGTTGACATATGAGATTGTGAGTTCATTGATGAAAGATGATGAGGATGTGCCCTTACGGGTGCATCCTCATCCGTTATATACAGCTATGGCGTATGCTGCGTTATGTGTTTGTTTGCGGTCTTGTCCTTATGCTTGTTCCGCTTCCGACGCTTGTTGATGTAGAGCGCGACACCGGTCCACGGGAGGGTCATGCCGAAGAGAGAGGCAACGAATATGATGACGCGACCGCCCTGTCCGGCTATGCCTCCGGTGTGTATGTCATAGTTCATACGGCGCAGACGGTCGGCAAGACCCTTGTCGGCATACCTTCCGTGATATGCTCCTTCGGGGGTGATTTCCTTAAAAGTGTAGCGGTCGAAAGACATGCGGTCAGCGTCATAATATACAAGCCGGTCGCGCTGAGCCACCACCACGAGAGCCGAGGTCTTGTCTGCCGTGTCGGGCAACGACACCATCATGAGGCGCGGTGAGGACATCGTTCTGTACAGACTGTCTGTGAGCATGTCAGCACGGGTGATGTCGAATGTGGCGGATGAGCCGCCGCCGTCTTTTTGAGAGAGGACGGCTGTGGTGTCCGACTGTGCCAACCGCCACGGCACCTCGCTCTTCCCGCCGGACGTCAGGGCATATATGCCGTCGCCCCACCAGTCAATCGCCCACACCATACCTGTCATGGCGATGACTATGAGCGGCGGCGCGGCGTAGAATCCTATTACGTTGTGAAGGTCGTAAAGCCGTCGTGACAGTCGGGTGCCGGCGTTCCACTTCGGCAGAAGAGCCGCTCTGAGCGCACGGCGGTTCTTCGGCCACCAGAGCACAAGTCCGGAAATGAGGGTCAGGAAGAACAGCAGGGTGGCGTAGCCTACTATCGGGCGTCCTATGCTTACGGGCAGCCAGAGCGAGTAATGACCCTCACCTATGAAGCTCCATATGTCGTGCTGCGGCGTGTGGCGCACGTCAAGGATTCGTCCTTCGGCGGCATCCAGACTCACTGAGGTCACTCCCGAGCTGTCGCGGAATGCCACCTCTACAACTCCTTCGGGCGTGTAGGTGACCGATTCTGGCTGTATGTCTCCAACAGCGGCGGACGAGCGGGCGACGGCAACCGACGGACGCATGAAGCCGTGAGCCTTCGTGACTGACGCCACGGATACTTTCCCGTCAATCCATCCGTTGAGCTTGAACGCCCAAACACAGCCCGTGAGACATACGATGAAGACTATCAGCCCCGTCACAAGTCCCACCCACAGGTGCAGTTTATAGGCAATCTTGCGTATCTTCATTACATTTAACGCCTTTGATACGGTTTTTATTTGATATCATCTTATGCTTGTCCGGTGTGCATAATCAGAAACGGTATTCCGCACCTATGGACACATTGAACAGACGCTGGGGCGACACCGTGCTCCATCCGTTGTAATATTTCTTGTTGAGCAGGTTGTCTGCCTTTAGCGAAATGGTGTAGCGGTCGCCGGTGTATGACAGGAGTCCGTTCACGACAACATATCCGGGCAATGCGAATGTGCCTGTGCTGCGCCTGTTGAGAACCTTGTTCTCGCTTGCGGCGTTGCCTCCCAGACCCACCGACCAGCCTTTCAGCGCACCTGTGAAGAAACGGTAGCTTGCCCACAGGTTGAACATGTGAGCCGGTCCGGCGCTCTCCGACCGGCGTCCGAGATAGTCGCCGTCGGCGGCGTCCTTGGTAATCTTGTTGTCGTTGTAGCTGTATCCCATGATGACGTTGAGCCCTGTCAGCGGGTTGGCTGTGAGGCTCAGCTCCACGCCTTTGCTCCTTTCCACGCCACCCTGGATGGTGTTGAGCGGGTTGTCGGGGTCGGTCATGCTGCGGTTGCCCACACGTATGTCATAGTAGCTTGCCGTGAGTGTGAGCCGCTCGTCCCACAGATTGGCTTTCACTCCAGCCTCCCACTGGTTGGCATGTTCGGGGTCGAGCACCTTCGTTTTCACGAACTTGCCGTCCTTGTCATACACTGATACAGGGTCGTTGTTGGTGAAGCCGTTCATGTAGTTGGCAAACAGCGATAGCTTGTCGGGCAGGGGCTGGAACACCAGTCCGAGTTTCTGGGAGAACGAAAGCTGGTCTTTCACTTCCTCCGTCGCGTACATGGAGCCTCCCGAATAGTTGTCAAGGCGCAGTCCGACGAGTGCTGACAGGTGGCGTGTGATGTCTATCACGTCAGACACATACACTCCGTAGATGGTCACCTTCGCCCTGCTTTGTGTGGCGTTGCCTTCTGCCAGGAGCTTGTCTATGGCAGATGCCGTAAGCACACCTGTGTCGCTTCCGTCCGCTAAAGACACTTCTCCGTTTGCCACCCACGGGTTGGCGTTGTTCACAATGTTGCGCTGCAGGAAGTCGGCACCGGCAAGAAAGCGGTTGCGTACGGTGCCGAAGCGGTGGTCGGCATTGAAGTTCTGCTGTATGTTTATTGCCGAGGAGGTGGAGTTGACCTTAGATGCGTAGCGTGTGAAGAGCTGTGACGACTGGTTGTTCCAGAGGTAAGTGTAGTAGCCGTCGCTCCCTGCTATGCTGCTCGACACTATTGTCTGAGAACTCCAATGGCTGTTGATGTTGTACAAAGCCTGCGCCTGCAGCCCGAAAGTGGGATTGCTTATTGTTAGCTCATCGCTTGTGAAGCTCCTCTTGTATGCCGCGTCGAAGAGTCTGGTGTCCTTGAACTGCACATCCGACGAGCGGTAGAGGAATATCATTGGAGCGACTGCGCGCTCGGGTGCGTAGTATTCGGCGTTGACAAGAAACGTCAGCCGGTCACTCGCGTCGAAGCGGAAGGATGGCGCGATGAACAGCGACCGGCTGAAACCGGCGTCCTGGAAGCTGCGCTGATAGTGGTAGGATGCGTTGACACGCAGGTATGCCTTGCTGCTGAGAGGGGTGTTCACATCGGCAGTGAACCTGTTCAGTCCGTGGCTGCCTGTCATATATCCCACGCTGCCTCCGAAACTGTTGTAGGGTGTCTTGGTCACTATGTTTATCAGACCTCCGTAACTTATGAGGTTGCCTCCGTATAGAGTGCCCGACGGACCTTTTATCGCTTCTATCTTGGCAACGTTTGCCGGGTCGAGAGCTCCGTTGCTCAGACCTGCCACACCGTTGACGATGGTGGGCTGTACGGAGAATCCGCGCATGGTGTAATATTCTCCTCCGTCGCTCTGTCTGCCGGTGCTCTCCCACAGACGCTGTACTCCCGGGACATTCTTCAGCGCGTCGTTGAGATTGGTGACGAGCTGTTCCTTCAGAAGCGCGCTGCTCACCGTCTGATAGACTTGGGGATTCTCGAGGTCGCCGAGCTGCATCTTCGCCACGGTGTGGCTTGTCGGTGAGGCAAAGCGGTTGCGCATGCTGGCAGACACCTCCACCTCTTTCAGGCTATATATGTTTATTGTGTCCACCGTGTTGGGAGCGTCCTTGTCTTCTGTATTCTTCGCGCCGGCGTGCGGAAATGTGGCGAGCACGACAAGCAGAGACAATATGCGGGTACGGCATGTGTGTGTTTTGAATAGTGTTGTGCGTTTTTTGTGTGATTCCATATGAATAAGTTTGTCGTTGTATTGTTATTATCCCTTATACAAAAAAGCACTCTTCCGATGCGTCCGTGCGCGTCTGAAGAGTGCTGCAAAGTTAAGGTACGGGCTTATAACAGACAATACCCAATAATTATGATTTGTATGAATCGTCATACAGGAAAATGCCGCGTGGAGCCACAAGTTAAGGTAATGGCATGCGGGGCGGCATCCTGTATGGGGCTTGTTGCGGTGCGGGCAGAGGTCTGCCGTGCCTGGAACGTCAGTTTGTTATCTTGAAACCGATGAAGTATGTGCGCGGCTGCACCGGACCGTAAAAGTATCCCGAGTCGCGGAAACCGCCTTTGTCGAGGTCTTTCTGGAAGGCGTTGAGCATGTTCTGCACGCCTCCGTTGAGCTTCAGTTTCAAGTGGTCGCTGAGCACGAATGTGTAGTTGAGCTTGAGGTTGAGCTCGAAAAAGTCGGGCGTATGCACGAGTTCGTCTTTCGTGATGTAGCTGTACTCATATCCGGCGGGTATCTCCGAGGCGTCGGGAGCGATGTGCGGCACACGCATTCTGCCCGTATAGACGCCCGAGAGAGAGAAGTCGAAGTTGCGCAGGGGTGCGCTCGTGAGTGTGAAGTAGCCGTAGCAGCCGGGCGTGCGGGGCATGTATCTGGTCGGAGCGACGTCAGGATCCTCGCTCCAACTCTCTTTTTTGATGTAACGGCTGCTCTGTACCGTGAAGCCGGTCTGTAGCGACAGTTCCGAGCCGTGGGCTATCTTGCCGTCGAAGTTTATGCCGTACACCCTCGCACCGTTGCCGTTGCGGCGTTCCTTTATTATGTTTCCCGAATCGTCCGTGCCCGTTTTCTCAAGGACAAACACATCGTTGAGCTGTGTGTAGAACGCTTCCACGAGCAGGTTGGCTTGCCAGTGCCCGAAGCTGAACGTGCGGTCTGCCGACGCGCTGAAACTGTTGGAACGCTCCGGCTTCAGCCCTTCGGCAAGCCTGATGAGCACACCCTCGCCTCCGACGGCGGTCACGTGGAGGTCTTCGTCGTAAGCCTGCGGAGCGCGGAATCCTGTTGACCATGTGAGGCGCGCCTGCAGTTTGTCAGACGGTTTGTACATCACGTTGACGCGCGGGCTGAATATCGGATTGTCTATAAGGTTATGCTTGTCCACCCGGAAGCCTGCCAGCAGCGTGAAACGGTTTGTCTTCCACTCGCTCTGGACAAATCCGCCGCCGATGCGCACGTCCTGTCTCATGTCGCGGTTGTAGCCGAGCATCACGTCGTGGAGCGAATTGTTCTGATACTCAATGCCCGATGTTATGACGGCAGGAGCAAAGAGCAGGCGGCTGAAGTTGCCGGTGTACATCGCTCCCGCCACCCATGTGAGGTCGTCGGTCTTGCCGTATGCGTCCGGATTCTGCTGCGCTCCGTAGTAGCTGTTGCGGTCGGTGTGCTGTATGGACGAGTAGAACGACAGCTTGTGCTTGTAACTGTTGAAGAACACATCATACGTAAGTCCGCCGCTGTTTATCACGTGTTTGGTCTGCTCGGTGATGTCCGTCTCGAACGGTTCGAGGTCAAACTTGTTGCCTCCGCGGCGGAACTCGTTGGTGACATGATACTCTATGCCCAGCCGGCTGAACTGTGACGGACGGTAATAACCGCGTAGTCCGAAGCTGTTCATGTTGAGTTTGCCGAGCTCCGAGAACCCGTCGCCGTCCGCGTCGTACGGATTCCGGTTGCGATATGACTGATACAGTGCCACGCCATAGGTGTTCTTGTCTGACACGAGCGACGCGTTGGCTCCGAAGTATTGCTCCCACGCCTTGCCGTTCATGTCTGACAGCGTCGATGAAACCTGAAAGGAGTTGTTCACGGGGTCCTTTGTTATGACGTTGATGGTGCCTCCCACGGCGTTGGCTCCGAACAGTGCGGATCCTCCTCCGCGCACAACCTCCACGCGGTCTATCATGTTCACCGGTATCTGTTCAAGTCCGTAGACGCCCGAGAGTGCGCTTACCACGGGACGGCTGTTGATGAGTATCTGTGAGTAAGGGCCTTCCAGACCGTTTATGCGCACCTGAGGGAAGCCGCAGTTCTGGCAGTTGTTCTCCACACGCAACCCCGACTGGTAATTCAAGGATTTAGCCAAATCGGTAGAATTCACCGATTCGAAAAGCCTGGCATTCATCACATTGACTACCACCGGAGCCACCTTGCGACTTGTTTCATTGCGATTGGCCGATACGACTACCTCGTCCGTCATAATACTTTCGTCACTCATCAAAAAATGAACATCTACCGTGAAGTCGTTACTGACGGTCACTTTCTTTTCCTGTGTCTCATAGCCCAGTAGCTGAACTCTCAATGTGTACTTTCCTGCCGGAACCTTCTTGAAACGGAACTCCCCGTCCTCGTTACTCACCGTACCTTGCCCGGTTTCCACAATCAATATGGTAGCATACGGAAGGCTGTTCTCCGTGCCTTTTTCCACTACATGACCTGAAATCACATTTCCTTCCTTCACAGGATTTACATCTTCTGCATACGCATGGATACCCGCACCCATCACCATGAGCACGAGTAACAGAATATATTGTTTCATCTATTTTTTCTATTACTAAAATGTTTCGGTTTATTCAATTAAAGAATGTGTGCAGCTCTACGGCAAAAGCACATCCGCATCTGTTGAACGGATTATCCGAATGTATCCCGTCAACAGATATACCTTATGTTTCAGCAATAAAAAGGAGGAGCGCGCAAATGGATACATTGCGCACAAAGCACTTTCGCGCGGAAAGTATTTGTCTTGTATTCCAAAACATACAACACAGGACGGAATACAGTCATCTCTGTCTGCCCCCCGGGCTCCAGAGTCTGGATAGTGCTCAGATGAGCAATTGAGATTACCTGTCCTGTGGTATGCGTATGGTGTTTTTCGGACGAAGGATGAGAGTGCACAATCATCACCCCGTTCACAATATGAACGTGGGTAAACAAAGTGATGCTTACCTGATACGTTAAAAACAGCGCCAGCAGTAATAACGGGGCTACTATGTACCTTCTCTTGCTCAACTATTTATTTCTTTTCCTCGCCAAACAACAATTGATAGTCTTTTTTCGCGGCAGGCACAGTCCATTCCTCCGGAATAAACTTCCACTGGTGCATAGCATGAGGATGCAGCACTTTTTCCTGCTCAATATATTGCATCAGATAATAACGCAAATCCTTATCGGTTGCAAAAATAATACGTTTTGCCAAATCTTCCTTGGAAATTCCAGCTCCAAGAGTCAGTAAATCTCCGCCACCGTTCCCACGGTAAGAATTCAAAGCCACTTTATAAACCTTATCCATACTGAAAGGAGTCCCGTCCGACATGCTCTGAATCGTGATTTTCTCTCCTGCCGGCTTGGTCACGTCCACCGTATAATTAATGCCTGCGGCAGAGTCAAAGTTAAAGCTGAAATTCTTGAAATTAGCACGCTTCCCCTTCTCTACCGGCTCCTTGAAAAGCATCAGGTGGTCCTCGGAACTCTTCATCTGATTAGTCCAGATGGCGTATGCCATTTCCAGAAAATCTTTAATTTCCTTGCCCGAAAGTTCCATCACATACAGCATGTTCTCGTACTTGTACAAATTGAACATATCACTCACATAGATGTCTCCTTCTTTAATCTCTGCCCGGAAGGACAACGGAGCACAGAAAGACACTTCAGCACCCGAAATTTCCAATTGCAACTGATGAATCAGGTCTATGAAAGGAGAAGAACCGAAATAAGCATCCTTCGCTGTGATGGTACGTGAAATTGTACCGATTTTACGGGATACAAAGTCATTTACAGCCTTGTATTGAGGGGCAAACTTATCCATAAACTCCCGGCTGACAGGATACTTGTTCATATCCGCCAATCTACCTTCCACCGACTTCTCCACTACTTTCCCGTCTTTCTTTGTTACGGTCAGGGTCACATCCGAAACTACATTGGCATTGTTTGCCGGGTCAATGACCAGCACACTGTCTCCTGCCACATTCTGCACCTTTACACATTCCCTAGTATGGTCGTGCCCCATCAGCACCACATCAAAGCCCGGAACCCGTTTGGCTACATCCATAGAGGCATCTTCCACCACCTGTCCCAACACGTTGCCCGACTTTCCGGCATGAAACAATCCCACAATGACATCAGGATTCTCTTTTTCCTTTATAATCTTCACCCATTTGCGTGCGCAGGGCTCCATTTCCTCAAAATGCAGACCACTCCATAATTTCTCCGGCAACCATGAAGGAATGGCCGGAGTAATCATACCCAGAACCGCTATCCTCACTCCGTCGCGCTCCAACACCTCGTAGGGTTTCAGATAAGGTTTTCCAGTGGCATTGTCTATTATATTAGCCCCCAGTACCGGAAAATCGCACTGTCTTATCCAACGGTCGTACACCGCATGCCCCGTCTCTACATCATGGTTACCCATATTACCTACCACATATCCCATATAATTCATCATATCCGCCGCAACATGAGTAGACACGGTATCCATAAAATTATAATAGTAAGCTGTAGGCTGACCTTGCAGGATATCCCCATTATCCATCAACAGGCAATTATCCCCATATTTCTCACGCTGTTCTTTCACAAAGGAATGAACACGGGCAAGACTTCCACTCCATTCTTTCCGTTCGATAAAGTTATACGGAAAGAAATTCCCGTGCACATCACTGGTTTCTATAATCTTGATAACCACTTCTTCCTGATTATTGGATGCAGACAACTGCATACCTGCCCACAACAGCAGGGCACTGATACATATTCTATATTTCATTTCTCTATTCTTTATTCTTTTTTAGTCAAAGGATGCGTGAATACAAACCGGGCGCCTTCGGTATAATCCTTGTCCACCCATATCTTACCTCCCAGATTCTCGATTATCAGCCTGCTAATGGCCAATCCCAGCCCCGTACCTTGGGAATATTCATTCAATTTCTCGAAACGTTCAAATACCTTTTCACTCTTATCGGGCGGAATACCGCAACCGGTATCCGACACTGACAATTCCAACTGCTGATGCTGTTTGTCTATGGCAACCGTCAGTTTGATAGAACCGGACGGAGTAAATTTTGCGGCATTGGACAGCAAATTAATCAACACCTGCTTCAGACGCTGGGCATCCGTCTTGACAACCAGCGAAGGCACAGGAGTTTCAAACAGAAACAAAGCACTGGTCTTGCGTCCATACTCCACTGTAGACAAAGCCGTCTGACACAACTCTACCACATCACATTCTTCCCATACGAATTTTATCCTTCCGGATTCCATGCGCGAGATGTCCAGAATATCATTTATGAGGTGCAACAACAAATCGGAATTCTTCTGAATGATATCACAATACTGCTCTTTCTCGGCAGGAGAGGAATCATCACTGACCAACACGCTGGAAAATCCCACAATGGCATTCAAGGGAGTGCGTATTTCGTGACTCATATTGGCCAGAAAAGCCGTCTTCAGCCTGTTGGATTCCTCCGCTTTCTCCTTGGCTACCAGCAGTTCCTCGCCGGATACTTCCAGATTATGTTTCAAGTGGTTGATACGGATAATATAATATATGGCTATCAAGAAACAGGCTATCAGGAACATGAACGCCGAAACAACCCCTATGACCCAATATTTATACTGCTCATAAAACGAAGGAGTCTTGTTCACCAACACCGCTCCCTGAGGAAGATTCAATGAATCCAATTTGAATTCATGCAAACGCTTTATATCAAAAGTATATTTTCCGGGAATAGTCAACAAGTCCACCCCTTCTCTATCCCCTTTATCCAAAAAATCATAAGTAACCGCGCCTATATTCTTTCCTACCGCATGGTACTCGGGAGTATATCCTCCCAATGCCCAATGTCCCAGCCCCACAGATGCAATAGTAAACACAGGCAGGGTGGGATTCGCATCGCGCAGCATATAAGTCGTATTACCAATAACATAACTCTCCGTACAGTCTACACGCCATGTTCCCAATAACACACACGTATTTTGAGGCAACCTGCGCATCCTTTCACTCACTTCCATAAAGGTTTCTGTACGGCCGTCCAGCCAAATTGTTTCTAAATCGGGGTACTTCTTCATCTCCTTTTTAACCAAGGCTTGCATAGACAACCCGCCATAGGTATTATCCGATATAAATGCCACACGGCGCATATCAGGATAAAAACGACGCATCAGCTTTATGTTTTTATCGACATCATATTCATATACATAACCGGCAACAATATTATAATCACTGAAATCCGTATAAATATTCTTACTTTCAGGTTCCCATACCCGCGTGTCGATACTATCATCGGGCAATACCAGTCCGTTGACACTGACCATGCCACAGATAGACGGAGTCTTTTTAGCTATCTCTGTGTCTTGTGAGATATAAGCCGACCATGCCTCCTGCCCCAACAATATAACCAGTGACGGACGGTTTTTCCCCTTATACTTACCAAGGATGGAGGCCATACGCGATTTCCACAGATAGGCCTCGGACAAATTCTTGCAGTTCATACTCTCTATGATCGGAGTATACTTGCCGCCACGCTGTCTGTATTCATCCATAAAAGCAGACAGGTTGTCAGAAATACTACGCGTTTCGGGATTATAAGAAGTGACAATAAGGATAGGCCCTTCCGAGGTCGTTTCCGCCTTCACAGGACACAGAGCAACCACAGGAAGCAGCAGGACTAATAGCATAAAAAATATCTTTAGGAATATCGTATATTACTTTAATTTTCCCATTTGAAATTTTATCCGCAACCATATGCGCCATTTCTGCAATTGTAGTATGTGATTTTGGATTTGCCACATTATATGCTTCACCATTTTCTCCGCAAAGTAAAATTATAAATAATCCTAAAACACAATCTCGAGTATAACAATAATTTCCTTCCGATAATCCTCTCGTATGCAATACTATATCTCTTCCTGAAATTACGCTTTTAGCAAATTGAGCAAATACACGATTCTCCCCTGGCAAAATTCCTGCGCCAAACGTTTGTGCTAACCTAGCAATCTTGACTTTAACTCCGTATTCTCTCATATATGCAACACACATATTTTCGCATAACCGCTTACTTTCAGGATAATTACTACGTACTTTCAATGGATTAATGTAACCAATCTTATCTTCTGTTATCTCTGTATCAGAATTATTAAATGTTCCATACATTTCCATTGATGAAATATATACCATTGATTTACATTTATTTTTACGAGCAAGTTCTAAAATATTTTTTGTACCCTCTATTGCTGTAGATAATGTCTCTACTGGTTTTTCAATCATTAATTTAGATGTTGTTACAGCAGCACAATGAAAGATCCAGTCAACTTTTTTATTAACATTAATAGGAAATGTGATATCACCAACAATAAGCTCAATATTGTCCAACTCATGTCTACTATATAATTTATTTGCTTTTTCAATATTTCTCACTAATGCAATAATATGAATACCTTCTA
>OHAI01003168.1_pt1 | contig 11409 bp, 15 predicted proteins | sample 1577091 | NCBI WGS metagenome assembly OHAI01 (sample SAMEA3541548, study PRJEB24748) | human gut metagenome | biome: human gut; feature: human-associated habitat; material: faeces | place: China | collected 2012
TATACGACAAACACAAGTTTTTCAAATAGATTGACCAAATTTTATAGAAAAGCACCGCAATCGTCCTTTTATATTGATTTACGCTGTTTTCTATAATAAAATGTATTTCTTCGGTTATTTATTTTCTATTATTTATTATTTATTCCATTTCTTCTTGTATTACTATTTATACTGTTCAGGAATTGCCTTCCACTTTTATTTATTCTTCAAATTCTGCGGTTACCATAAATCCTCTTGGTGTATGCTCAATGTTGACGATCACACCTTCACGTGCTTTGATGCGGTTTGCATTTTTAAAACATCCAGACATCGCTACAGCCGGTTCTATAATGTAACTAAAATTCATATTCGTCTGAATTTCAGTTATTTCAACATGATCTCCAATCTGTACCAGATTTGGACGTTCCATCTTGAATTTTTCCTGTCTCATAGTTAAATTTTCCTTTCATCTTATTTTGTTCATATTATTAAGATCAAAAATTCTCGTTACAGTATAACACAAAAAATATGGTTTTGCATGAGTAAAAAGTTGCTATTTTAATTCAGTAGAATAATATGGAATGACAATACGCTGCCCGGCATAGATCTTATCGACATCGGTAAGGGAATTGATGCTTTTTACTTCTTTGATATAGGTTTTCGGAGAATCATATTCCTCTGTCATATACTCATTGGCGATATCCCACAGGCTTTCCCCCTTCTGGATCACGATGTCTGTGTAATACTTGTAAGCATGTCTTTTAGGCTTTTCCTGATCTGCATTTACCGTAAAACAGATACTTAAAGATACAGCAAGGATCAGAAAAGTTATTAAGATTGCTGTAAACAGGCAGGAATATCTTTTTACCATACACTGTTTTCGGTTCCTTTTTCGATTCATAATCATACTTTTTTCTGTCATAGTCTCTCTCCTTTTCGTGGTTTGTCTGTCGTGTGATCTTCTGTCTGGACATAGAGCAATCGTTTTTGAAAACAAGGAACGTTTGTTCTTGATTAACATCATTATATTACGGGAACGTACGTTTGTCAATATGAAAACGAACATATTTTCGAGAATATTTGTTTGCTTTTTTTAAAGTCCTGTGTTATGATAAAAGAAAACAGTGATGATTTGGCGAAGGTACTTAACCGTTTACAAAAACAGTGAAATTGAAGTCCTGTCGCATATTCAGACAGATTGGAGGATAGATATGGCAGATGGTACTATTACAGCAAAACAGAAAGAAATATTAGAATACATAAAATCAGAAATTTTAAAGCGAGGATTTCCGCCTGCAGTGCGTGAAATCTGCGAGGCAGTTCATTTAAAATCTACTTCGTCTGTACATTCCCACCTGGAGTCTCTGGAAAGAAAGGGATATATCAGACGTGATCCGACCAAGCCGAGAGCGATTGAGATTCTGGATGACAGTTTCCAGCTATTAAGAAAAGAAATGGTGAATGTCCCGATTGTCGGTAAGATCGCAGCCGGTTCTCCGCTTCTGGCAGTGGAGAATATTGAATCTTATTTCCCGATCCCTTCCGAATACCTCCCGAATGCACAGACATTTTTACTGGAGGTAAAAGGAGAAAGTATGATCAATGCCGGTGTGCTCTCAGGGGATCATATTCTTGTCAAACAGCAGGATACCGCAGAAAACGGCGAGATGGTTGCAGCTTTAATTGATGATTCTGCGACGGTAAAAACATTTTATCACGAGAATGGTCATATTCGTCTTCAGCCGGAAAACGATACCATGGATCCGATTGTTGTCGAGGAGAAAGACGTTCATATTCTTGGAAAAGTAATTGGAGTATTTCGTTTCTTTTCTTAAATGTAATCTTAGACTAATATAAATGCTCTGAGAGAATCGCATGCGAGGCTTTACGTGCGTTCGACTCGAAATAAATAACTGTAAACAAAACAGGGCGAAAATACTTTTCTTGGTATTCTCGCCCTGAGCATGATTATTCTTTATAATATTGAGAATAAAAAGCATATTGTTTTAATCTCTTACTACTCTATATCTTTATAATTTTTACAGTTCTTCCACCGTCAGGCTTTTGCCGTCACGCCAGATACGTTCCAAATCGTAGAACAGACGGTTTTCATTATCAAAGATATGGACAATGACATCCTGATAATCCATCAGGATCCAGTTGCCGCTCTGATAGCCCTCGATCTGTTTTGGCTCATGACCAAGCTTTCCAAGTGTTTCTTCTACATTATCTGCCATAGCCTGGACCTGATTTCTGTTTGAGCCGCTTGCGATGATGAAGTAATCAGCAAGTACAGTAACTTCTGAGATATTAAGGATCTTAATATCTTCTCCTTTTTTATCAGCCAGAGCTTCACAAATCTGTTTTGCAAGTTCTCTTGATTCCATATGTGGGTACTCCTTTCTGAGCTTTAACTCACTCAATCCTGTTTTTCTTCCTGCAGTTGTCTGTAAAATTCATATGCCTGCTGTGTTGTCGAATCGACTTCGGCATGGATTGTTTCAAGATACTGAAGTGTATCATGAAGTACCATATACAATGCCTTATCAAGATCCTGAAATGCAGCTTCACGTATCGCAGGCAGATTGGTTGCCTTGTTTCGCCATGGTTCTATATAATCGGCAAGATAAGTAATTTTCTGGAGAAGTGTCATATCGACATTTCCGGTTGTATGATATCGAATCGCATCCAGAATATCCTCATCTTCAATGTCATATTTGGATTTTGCAAGAAATACACCGGCTTTTGCATGAAGCAGCGAAGGATTTTTCCGTTCTGCTTCTGAGATACTGGATGGAGGTCTGGCCCCCAATGCAACCGTCATGTCGTGGCGATATCTTTTTATCGTTTGGTATACATTTTGCACAGTCGTGCAAAAGTCCGGCAACCATCGCACGCTCCAGATTACAGCCGTGGCACATAGCCAGGGCTGCACAGGTATACATGACTCCAAGCGTATGCTGATAGCGATCCGGTGTTAATTTCTTCTGCAGTTTTTCCTGCCTGTTCCAATGCTTTGTGGGCCGCTTCTGACGCAAGTGTCACAACCGTCTCCCCCACAGACACATGACGTTCAGCAATACCGGTTCTCTCCCGGATCCATTCATCCGATGTCTCCACCAGCTGCTCCAATTCTTTATTTGTAACGATCCTTCCCGGAAGAGCACTTCCGGTTCCGGTGATTCTTATGGTCCTCACGCCATTTCCTCCATGATATCCACTGTTCTTTCTATTTTCTGCGCCCTCCAGGCATTGCTGCCACAAAACAGCAGTCCATTATCCACATCTCCCATTGCCGCATTGATCAATGCTCTGGTGATGCAATACGGTGCTGTCTTCGGGTCACAGGTCTTAATACAATGTCTGCATCCGGTCATAAAACGCTCCCCTGCCGCCACCTTGTCCAGAAAAGAATTCTGTATGGCTCTGCCGGGCATCCCCACCGGACTTTTCACTATGACGATGTCTTCCTTCCGCGCACTGAGATATGCCTGCTTGTAGGCATCCGCCGCATCACATTCCTCGGTGGTCACGAACCGGGTTCCCAGTTGGACACCTGCTGCCCCCAGGGACAGGCAATGCTCCAGATCCCTCCGGTCATAAATACCACCCGCTGCGATCAGTGGAATTTCCAGTTCTGCTACCTGCCGGAGCATTGCCGTCAGTTCTCTCTCATAGTTCTCCGGTGTGTAAGTATCCAGCTCTTCCCGCTTAAAGCCCAGATGTCCACCCGCCAGCGGCCCCTCCGCTACAATGAAATCCGGCTTCCTGCCGTATTTTTTCATCCAGTATTTTGTGACAACCGACAGGGCACGGGTACTCGACACGATCGGCGCTAACATCGTCCGGTGGCTGCGCCCGGGCATTCCGTTTTCCGTCTCTGCCACGACTCCGGGCAGATCCAGCGGCAGTCCGGCACCGGAGATAATGCAGTCGGTACCTGCCAGCACTGCAGCCCTGACATAATCCTCATAGCGTTGTGTTGCCACCATGATGTTGACCCCGACGATACCGCCTCTTGCGGTCTGTCTTGCTTTTTCTATTTCTTTTCCGATAGTACGCAGATTACAGGCGATGGGATCTCTGTCAAAATCCGGCTCCCGGAAACCGATCTGGGCAGTAGAAATGATGCCGATCCCACCGGCAGCTGCCACTGCTCCGGCCAGCCCGGACAGACTGATTCCCACACCCATGCCTCCCTGGATCACGGGAATATCTGCATGTAATTCCCCCAGGATCATTTTTCCGTGCTTCATCCCACATCACCTCTCGTTACCGCTTTAATACTTGCGGAACCTTTCATAACGTTCCTCTGCGATTTGTTCACCGGTCATGCCGGTATATTTTTGCAGAAATTCCTTGATATGTTCCTTGAGATACCCGCCTATGGCTTCCACGGTACTTTGGTCTGCTCCGCCGTATTCCGGTACGATCCGCTCAATGACACCAAGCCGTTTCAGATCTTCCGAAGTGATGTTCATGACTTCACTGGCTTCTCTGGCTCTGTCAGCATCCTTCCATAATATAGAAGCAAAGCCTTCGGGAGACAGGATCGAGTATGTGGCATTTTCCATCATCCATACCTCATTGCCTACCGCTGTAGCCAGTGCCCCGCCGCTGCCTCCTTCTCCGATAAGGATGCACAATACCGGTACTTTTAAGGCTGACATCTCCAGCAGATTCCGGGCAATGGCCTCGCCCTGGCCTCTCTCCTCCGCCTCCACGCCGCAGAAAGCTCCCGGCGTATTTACAAAGCTGATAATGGGTCGGTTGAATTTCTCCGCCTGCTTCATCAGACGCAGTGCCTTACGATACCCTTCCGGCATGGGCATGCCGTAATTGCGTCTGGCACACTCCGCAAAATCCTTGCCCTTCACATCTGCCAGCACTGTCACCGGCTGCCCGTCCAGGAATGCCACCGCGCCTACCAGTGCTTTATCATCCCCATAATAACGGTCTCCGTGAGCCTCCACTACATAATCGAAAATGTAGGGAATATAGTCGGTTGCTGCCGGTCTGTCCACTCTCCGGACGGTCTTGACCTTTTCCCATGCCGTTCTGGGGAGTGTCAGTATTGACCGTTCCTTCACGATCTCCGTAGGTTCAAAATGGAAGTCAAAATTTTTCTTAAAATCCGCATAATTCCCCTCACTGCACCGATGCGTCATGATCAGGAAATATAAGGTCTTCTTAAGATTCTCCCGGCGGACGATACCGTCCACAAAACCATGCTCCTGTAAAAATTCCGCTGTCTGGAAGCCATCAGGGAGGCGCTGTCCCAGAGTCTGCTTAATGACTCTCGGTCCTGCGAAGCCGATCAAGGCTCCCGGTTCCGCCATGATCACATCTCCCAGCATGGCAAAACTGGCCGTTACACCACCTGTGGTGGGATCTGTCAAAATAGTCGCATAGAGAAGTCCTGCTTCTCCATGCCGTTTGATCGCTGCGGAGGTTTTTGCCATCTGCATCAGTGACACGATTCCCTCCTGCATTCTCGCACCGCCGGAACAGCAGAACAAAAATACAGGCAGCCGCAATTCTGTCGCTTTTTCAATTGCCTGGGTGACTTTCTCGCCGACCACATGACCCATACTGCCCATCATAAATTTGGATTCGCAGATGCCGATCACAGCCTTTTCCCCGTAGATCTCGCATTCACCTACGGTCACAGCTTCTTTTACGCCGGATTTTTCCCTGGCCTCCGACAGCTTTTCTTCATAGCCCTCATATTTCAGTGGATTGCTCTCTTCTATCTCCTCGAACCAGGGCTGAAAGCTTTTCCGGTCTGCCACCATGCGGATCCGATTGTGGGTCTTCACCCGGAAATAATAACCACACTCATAGCAGACATATTTATTTTTCGCTGCCCGGTCTCTGTTTATCATTTTCTTACATTTCGGGCATTTGATCTCTGTTTCTGTATCTACACTTCCCATACCTGCACCTCTTATTCTGCGTCACTTTTATCTCTCTGTCCCGCTCATAAAAAATCACTTCCGCAGATTATTCTTATTTTAACGCAAAGGTAAGCTCTGCCTTCGCCGCCAGTTTTCCGTTTACCGTGGCAATCGCTTCCCCGACACCCACCGGTCCCTTACTGCGGATAATGGTGGTCTCCAGCTCCAAGGTGTCTCCGGGGCGCACCATCTGCTTGAATTTTGCCTTATCGATCCCGGCAAAATAAGCAGTCTTGCCACGATGCTCCGGCAGAGACAGAATTGCTACAGCCCCTGTCTGTGCCAGTGCTTCCATGATCAACACGCCCGGCATCACCGGATTCCCCGGAAAATGCCCGGCAAAATACGGTTCGTTAAAGGTCACATTTTTTCGTCCCACTGCCCGAACACCGGGCTCCAGCTCCTCGATAGTATCGATCAGCAGAAAGGGATGTCTGTGGGGCAGAATCTCCATGATTTCCTGTGTATTATAAACTGACATTGTTCCTCCGTTCCGCGAATGCTGTCGTATCAACTACTTCCTCGCATTCTGCAATCGTCCTCGTTGATGCTCTGCCTTCTATCCTGTGTCTTGAACATCTGCTGCGGTTATTCTGTGTACTTCTTCAACAGCAGACTCGCATTATGTCCGCCGAAGCCCAACGAATTGGTCAATGCATAAGGCACCTCTTCTTTGTAGCTGTCCCGACAGTAATTCAGATCCAGTTCCTCCTCCGTCTCACGCAGTCCCACGGTACGATGGATATAGCCTTCCTGAATTTCTTTTACGCAGGTGACAAACTCCACTGCTCCTGCCGCTCCTAAAAGATGTCCCACCATGGATTTGGTGGAATTGATCTTCAGGTCATACGCATGTTCTCCAAATGCCAGCTTGATCGCTCTGGTCTCGAACAGGTCATTATGATGGGTGCTGGTTCCATGGGCATTGATATAGGTAAGCTCTTCCGGTGCCACCCCGCCGTCTTTTAAGGCGTTCAGCATGGCGGTGGCTGCTCCGCTGCCGTCCTCCGCAGGGGAGGTAATATGGTAAGCATCCGAAGAACAGCCATAACCGATCAGCTCCGCATAGATCTTCGCTCCGCGTCTCTTTGCATGCTCCAGTTCTTCCAGTACCACGATAGTGGAACCCTCTCCCATGACGAAGCCGTTTCTCTCCTTGTCAAAAGGAATGGATGCCCGTTCCGGATCCTCACTAAATGACAATGCTGTCAGTGCGGAAAATCCGGCAATGCCGATGGGTGTAATGGAGCTTTCCGTTCCTCCCGCTATCATTACATCCGCATCACCGTACTGGATTGTACGGTATGCTTCTCCGATGGAATGTGTACCGGTTGCGCAGGCAGTGACCACATTCAGGCTCTTGCCCTTCAGCCCATAGGCAATGCTGACATTGCCTGCTGCCATATTAGAGATCATCAGAGGCACCAGCATGGGGCCTACCCTGCCGGGGCCTTTTTCCTTCAGGCGGTCATATTCCCGCTCCATGGCCTGTAAACTTCCGATGCCGCTTCCCACACTACAGCCCACCATATAAGGATCTTCCTGTTCCATAGTAAGACCAGCATCCGAGATGGCCTGTCCGGCAGCCGCCACAGCAAACTGGCAGAACTGCTCCATTCTGCGGGCGGATTTTTTGTCCATATATTGTGCGGGATCAAAATCCTTCACTTCCGCCGCCAGCTTACAACGGTAATCCGCAGTATCAAAATAGGTGATAGGACCGAATCCGGTCTTGCCCTCTTTGATACCATTCCAGAATTCCTCTACGCTGTTGCCAATCGGAGTGATGGCTCCCATGCCTGTTACTACAACTCTTCTATTTTTACCCATACAGATATACTCCCTCGCATCCTGACTTATTTTCTATCCTGCTGTACTGTTAGCGGACATATTTTCTATTCTGCTTTACTTGTTGCCGGACATAGTTTTACATCGCCATACCGCCGTCCACGCACAGCACCTGGCCGGTAATATAGTCCGAGGCATCTCCTGCCAGGAACAGAACCGCCTGTGCGACATCCTCCGGTCTTCCCATTTTCTTAAGCGGGATCTGTCCAACCGCATTATCCTGTACCGCCTCCGGAAGCTTATCTGTCATATCTGTCCGGATAAATCCGGGTGCCACGGCATTCACACAGATATTCCGGGATGCCAGTTCTCTCGCTACACTTTTCGTCAGACCGATCAGTCCCGCTTTGGAGGCGGAATAATTAGCCTGCCCTGCATTCCCGACGATGCCACTGACAGAAGAGATATTGATGATTTTCCCATATCTCTGCTTCATAAAGGTCTTCGTCAGATGCCGGATCATGTGAAATGCGCCTTTCAGGTTCGTATCCAGGACTGCATTGAATTCTTCTTCCGTCATCCGCACGATCAGATTGTCCCGTGTGATCCCGGCGTTATTGACAAGGATGTCAACTCTGCCGTATTTCTCTGTTACTGCCTTTACAAAGGCTTCACTCTCTGCAAAATTCGCAACATTGCACTTCACAGCCTCCGCCATGCCGCCTTGGCTTCGGATGTCCTCCGCCACTGCTTCCGCCGCCTCTGCAGAGCCGTTATAATTAATGATCACCGTGGCTCCTTCTGCTGCCAGCGCCTTTGCCACTGCTTTTCCGATGCCCCGTGATGCCCCTGTGACAATAGCAACTCGTCCTGTCAGACTTTTTCCTGTCAACATGCCAGTTCCTCCATCACCCGGTCCAGATCCTCCGGTTTCTCGATATTGTATACTTTGACATTTCTGTCAATTTTCCGTACGAAGCTGCCGAGTGTCTTCCCCGGGCCGATCTCTATGAAAGTGTCCACGCCATCTGCGATCATCCGCTCTACGCTCTGGGTGAAATGAACGGGACTGGATACCTGTTGTTTCAGCAGTTCCGCAACCTGTGACGCATCTGTCACATAATCCGCTGTTACGTTGGACACGTAAGGAATCCAAGGGGTTGACAGCTTGACGCTTTTCAGTTCTTCTGCCAATTGTTCTCCTGCATTTTTTAACAGGGCTGAGTGGAACGGTCCGCTGACCTTTAAGGGGATACAGCGTTTTGCACCTGTTTCTTTCAGCGCTTCTGATGCCGCCTCTACTGCATCTGCCTCTCCGGTGATCACGATCTGCCCCGGGCAGTTATAATTTGCCACGGAGACAACTTTGCCGGTTTCTTTTGCTGTCTGTCCGCAGATTTTTGCCACGGTATCTCCGTCCAGTCCTAATATTGCTGCCATGGCTCCGCCTTCCGGATAGGCCTCCTGCATATAGATACCACGCATCCGGATGATCCGGAACAGATCCGGCAGCTCCATCACACCAGCGGCAGCCAGTGCCCCATATTCTCCAAGACTTAAGCCTGCTGCCATCTCTGCTTTCAGTCCTTTTGCCTCCAATACTTTCAGAATAGCCACTTCCATGGTCAGCATGGCGATCTGCGTATATTCCGTAATGTTGATATAAGGATTTTCTTCAAAGGTCAGCTGCTCCATAGAGTACGGATGTCCGCTATCCGCCTGCTTTTCCCGCTTATCCTGCCAGTACAGATTCTGGAGTACCTTGTCCGCCAGCTTCCATACCGCCTGTGCTTCCGGGTAAGTATCATAGAACTCCTTGCCCATTCCTATGTACTGGGAGCCCTGTCCCGGGAATAAATATGCGATCCTGCTCATTTTGTCCTCTCCTAATTACTATGTGATGCTATTGTTCTCCTCGGTTACAGCACATTTTTTATAATGCGCCGTTTTCCATATAACTACGCCGCCTGTCGCTGTTCGAAATCTGTTGTCAGCGGTTACCTGTCGCTATATTTTTTATGCTGTCCTTGTGCCGCTATGCACTCCTGCGCCTGCTGCACTGTTTCTTCAATAATCTCACGGCAGGTCTGTTCTCTGCGGATCAAGCCTGCAATCTGTCCCGCCATCAGTGTTCCGTTTACGGTATCTCCGTCCTGCACTGCCTTCCTGAGAGATCCCAGCGTCAGCTTTTCCAGTTCCATGAAATCGGCATTCTCTTTTTCCAGCTTCAGATACTCCCTGGTCATCTGATTACGTAAAGAACGCACCGGATGTCCGGTAGACATTCCCGTCACTACAGAATCAATATCCTTTGCCTTGATGATCTGATTCTTATAATTTTCATGGACAATAGATTCCTTCGATGCTACGAACCGGGTTCCCATCTGGATACCTTCCGCTCCCAGCATAAAAGCCGCCGCCATTCCTCTGCCATCGGCGATACCTCCGGCTGCGATCACCGGGATAGATACCGCATCCACTACCTGCGGAACCAGCGCCATGGTCGTGGTGGAACCGATATGTCCACCGCTTTCCATGCCTTCCGCCACCACAGCGTCTGCTCCGGCACGCTCCATCATCTTCGCCATAGCCACACTGGCCACCACCGGAATGACTTTCACTCCGGCATTCTTCCACAGTTCCATGAATTTTCCCGGGTTTCCAGCACCAGTCGTTACCGCTTTTACTCCTTCTTCCACGACGATCTTCGCTACATCCTCCGCATTGGGATTGAGCAGCATGATATTCACGCCGAAGGGTTTGTCAGTCAGTTCTTTGCATTTACGGATTTCCTCCCGGACAACCTCAGGCGGAGCGGAAGCGGCACCGATGATGCCTAAGCCTCCGGCATTTGATACCGCTGCTGCCAGCTTATGTTCTGCCACCCAGGCCATACCGCCCTGGAAAACGGGATATTCTATTTGTAGAAGTTCCGTGATCTTTGTTTTCATTGTCTTTCTGATCCTTCTCGTCATTCTGCGTTATATTACATATTCTGATGATACCAAGGTCAAAAGGTCTAAGCCCACATGAGGGCAGATATGCAGTCCTTATGCCTGCTCCTGAATATATCTGATAACATCGCCTACCGTTGCCATATTTTCCAGTTCCTCGGAAGGAATGGACACACCATATTCCTCTTCAAATGCCATTACCAGCTCAAACAGATCCAGGGAATCCACTTCCAGATCCTCCTTGAAACGGGTTGCCTCCGTGATCTCTACATCCTCCTGGTTTAACTGTTCTCTGATGATGGCTGCTACTTTTTCTAACATGTTTTTGCTCTCCTTATGCATTTCATTATTGTGTTTCTGATACCTTGCTTTACTACTTTGTCGTCTCCGGCGTGTTCACTTTTCATTCATAAATGTTTGCAACACCGGTCTTATGCTTTCTCCATATTACCGTCGGTAAAATATTTTGACTATCAAAGTATTTAAATGCAATATACTACACAGATGTTGTTCTGTCAACATCTTTTTTTTAAAATTACCGCTACAAAAGCGTAATTCCCTTGCCAGGTGGTAAATGCCATCGCAAACAATAGAAACTACTAGGTTTTTTCGTTTCTCCCCTTGCCAAACGGTTATTTTTCAGATAAAATAATCTACGTTGTAATCTTTTGGAGACGTATCGAAGTGGTCATAACGGGGCGCACTCGAAATGCGTTAGCCCTCCGGGGCAC
>OHAI01003169.1_pt1 | contig 11407 bp, 10 predicted proteins | sample 1577091 | NCBI WGS metagenome assembly OHAI01 (sample SAMEA3541548, study PRJEB24748) | human gut metagenome | biome: human gut; feature: human-associated habitat; material: faeces | place: China | collected 2012
GATGTTCTGGTGCCCACCACCAGCGAAGTGCTGTGGGGTGTGATCAACGGTTTCAGGGATTATCTGGAGGGACATTTGAAAATGGGAGTCGAATATGCCCGGACACTGACTAAGGGGCGCAATGCCATTGACTGGCATTTGTATGAGAAAGACACGGAAACAATAGACTTGTCTGAAAACGGATTCCAGCCTGCCATTCCGCTACATATCACGACAGGCACATCAAGCGAGTGGAGCGCCGAACTGTCGCAGATGATTACGCTCCCACAGGAAGTTGTCGGGCAGAACATTACGGGCAAGGTGATGGCTACGGTGGTAATTGAGGCCGATGGTGCTGTCAGCAAAGTGGAAATTACAAGTTCGCCGCATCCGGCTTTGAGCGAAACTGTAACGGATTGCATCTACCGCATGAGGTTCATGCCGGCAAAATATGACGGCGAATGCGTTGCATCGGTTGCCATTATTCCTGTATTATTCTAATGAAAACACAATATCACCATTCATCATGAAAAGATTATTATCAACCGTCCTGCTTACATGTCTCGTACTGGGAGCATGGGCACAAAACAAAAAGAAGATGACAGAAGAAGAGAAAAAAGAGGCCATGGAGCAACTTGAAGTGTTCTATCAGTTCGAGACAGGGACGGCATTCAGCGGGCTTGATTCATTGGCAGAAAACCAAGAGTTCAAACAGGATATGCTCCCTTGGGAAAAATGGGCGGACAAATTCAAGCACAAGAGCTTTAAAAACGGCCTGTCAAGATTGTTCATGTGCTTTGACAAGGCATTCATAGAGCCGAACAAGGATTCTTCTATCTTCTGCAACCTCATGCTAAGAGGCAAAGAAGAAGATGTATCTTCATATTTCGGCGGTCGGCAAGGATCCGGCCTGTGGGAAAAGTATTATCACGAGGATGAGAACGGGAACTTCACGGGGTTCTGCAAAGAACTTTTCTTCGACCTGGAGACTGATTTGCAGCTTCATCTGACGGATAAGCAGGGCAAACCGGCCTATATACACCCGGAAAAAGACATCTATTTGCTTGAGGGCGGCGACTATGCCAAGAACAAAGACATGTTGAATATATGGTTCGGATTACAGATACCACTGACTGTTCCTTATCAGGAAATTGCAGGCGGACACATCTCCTTGTCTTTCTATATGCCTCAGGAATACGACCGCATCACAGTGCCCATAAAGGATTTTGGAGACAAACCGGTGCAGGTGACTTGGGGCAGCAAGACTTTTTCCATAGAAAAGGTTGACAACAACGGCTTCATCATTTCCGCAGACGCAGAGACTCTCGACAAACTGAAAGGCATGAAGCGCCTCTATCACAGGGACGGGAACTGGTACGAGCCGTCCTCTTCAACAGCCACAACAGGAGATTTGGATAAGATTCTGAAAAATAGTACAAGGAAAATCACGTTTGAAGAGTGGTTGAAAGAAAATGGCATCGACCCTAACAACCTGGAAGAGACCCTGAAATACTTTATGGAAGACGAAGTTTCAGAAGAAGATACCGGTACGGATGATGCAGGAGTGACGGGAAAACACTACAGGATTGCCTTGCAGGGGGACAGCCTGCTGCTCTACATGCCGGTCGAAAAGAGACGGAAAATTGCCGAGATAACTGTATTTGCCCCATCGGAAGGCGAAGCATCCCGGTTAATAATCAACCGCGAACGATGCAACGAACTTATCGAATGGTTGTGCACCGAAAAATCACCGGACAATAAAAAGCAGGCCGAACCGGAAGAGATGGAGGATCTGCCAGGTCGCCGGAGCAGCAGTTCAGCTGACGGACGGGGATCTCCATGCTGCGGAACAGCTCCACAGAGTTCTTCCACAGTTTCTCATACCAGTCGGCGCTCTCTTCGGGGCGGCAGACGACGATCATCTCCTGCTTCTCGAACTGGTGGATGCGGTAGATGCCGCGCTCCTCAATGCCGTGGGCGCCCTTCTCCTTGCGGAAGCAGGGGCTGTAGGAGGTCAGGGTCAGGGGCAGCGTTGCCTCGTCGAGAGTCTGGTCGATGAAGCGGCCGATCATGGTGTGCTCGCTGGTGCCGATCAGGTACAGGTCCTCACCCTCGATCTTGTACATCATGGCGTCCATCTCCGGGAAGGACATCACGCCCTGCACCACGTTGCCGTGCATCATGAAGGGCGGGATGACATAGGTGAAGCCCTTGTCGATCATGAAGTCACGCGCATAGGCCAGAACGGCCTCGTGCAGGCGGGCGATGTTGCCCAGCAGATAGTAGAAGCCATTGCCGGCCACGCGGCCTGCAGCGTCCATATCAATGCCGTCGAAGCTCTCCATGATCTCAGTATGGTACGGGATGGGGAAATCGGGCACGACGGGCTCACCGAAGCGCTGTGCCTCGACGTTGTAGGTGTCATCGGGGCCGATGGGCACACTGGGGTCGATCATCTGGGGGATGGAGTACATGATCTCCTGGATGCGGGCTGCGAGCGTTGCCTCCTCGGCTTCCAACTCTGCCATCTTGTCTGCGTCGGCCTTGACGGCGGCGTTGTTGGCATCGATCTGCTTTTGCAGCTCAGCCTTCTGTGCCTCGTCGGTGCACTTCTTCAGCTGGCCGAACAGCGGGCCGTTGGCCTTGCTCAGCTTGTTGCGGGCAGCCTTGAGGGATTCGACCTCCTTCAGGCACTCACGGTACTTGGCGTCCTTCTCAACGACCTCGTCCACGAGGGGGAGCTTGGCGTCCTGGAACTTCTTCTTGATGTTTTCCTTGACCGCGTCCGGGTTTTCACGGACAAATTTGATATCAAGCATGATTTACTCTCCTTACTCTATTTCATTCGCGCGGGGGCGCATCGTCCCCGTGCCGTTCAAAGGCGGGAGCCCGCCCTCAATCGCATGATTGTTGATACTGGCCCAGCAGGTTTGCAAAGGCCCGGAGCTGTTCGTCCGAATAGAAATGCACCGTCAGCCTGCCCTTGCCGCCATGGTATGCGACGTTGACTTCGCTGCCCAGCACTTCTTTCAGGCTCTCCTCCACCTCCACCGGCAACGTGTCGATGGGGGCCGGTTCGGCGGGGCCTTTGGCGGGCCGTGCCAACTTTTTGCAGAGCACTTCGGCCTGCCGGACGTTCAGTTCATGGTCGGCGATCATCTGCGCGGCCTGCTCCTGCAGCTCCGGCGTGGGCAGGCCCAGGATGACCTTGGCGTGGCCGGTGTTGAGGAAGCCGCTCTTGAGCAGCTCCAGCACGTTTTCCGGCAGGTTCAGCAGGCGCAGGCTGTTGGCCAGCGCACTGCGGCTCTTGCCCAGCTTCCGGGCGGCCTGCTCCTGGGTCAGGTCGCAGCGGGTCATCAGCTCACGGATGCCCATGGCCTCTTCCACCGGGTCCAGGTCTTCGCGCTGCAGGTTTTCCACCAGCGCGATCTCCATGGCCTGCTCGTCGGTGACGTCCTTTACGACGACCGGCGCTTCGGTCAGGCCCGCCATCCGGCAGGCCCGCCAGCGGCGCTCGCCCGCCACGATGAGGTAGCCGCCGGATACCTTGGGCCGCACCGCGATGGGCTGGATGAGTCCGTGTTCGGCGATGCTGGAGGCCAGCTCGGCCAGTGTCTCGTCATCAAAGGTCTTGCGGGGCTGGTCGGGGTCAGGCTCGATCTCCCGCAGCGGCAGGGTCTCGATCTTTGCATTGTCGGGCTCAAAGCTGGGCGAAACGTCCTCGAACAGACTTTCCAGCCCTCGGCCGAGGCCCCCTCTTTTCTTTGCCATCTCCTTATACTTCCCCCTGCTTTACTTCTTCCAGCGCATTTTTCGGTTTGGCGGGTGCACTGCTGCCCTTGCCGCGCCGTTTGGCAGGCTCGTGCGGGCGGTTGTTCTTCACGAACTCAATGGCGAGGTCCATGTAGGCCTCGCTGCCCTTGCCCTTCGGCTCATAGAAATTGATGGGCTGGCCGTAGCTGGGCGCCTCCGAAATGCGGATGGTGCGTGGGATGGTGGTCTTGTAGACCTTGGCCCCGAAGTACTTTTTGACCTGCTCCACGACCTGCATGGTCAGGTTCAGGCGGCCGGAGAACATCGTGAAGACCACGCCCTCAATGTCCAGATAGGGGTTGTACTTCTTGCGGATGGTCTTCAGGGTGCTGATAAGCTCAGACAGACCTTCCAGCGCATAATACTCGCACTGGATCGGGATCAGCACACTGTCGCAGGCGCACAGACCGTTCAGCGTCAGCAGGTCCAGGCTGGGCGGGCAGTCGATGAAGATGAAGTCATAGTCCTTCTGCACCTCGGCCAGCGCCTTGCGCAGGCGGCTCTCACGAGCGGGCAGGTCGATCATTTCCAGACTGGCACCAGCCAGACGGGTGTTGGAGCCGATGACATCGGTGCGGTACTCGGTCTTACGGATGGCCTCGGATGCCCGCGCCTCACCGATCAGGATCTCGTAGGTTCCCTTTTCCACGCTGCGCTTCGGGATGCCGTAGCCGGTGGTGGTATTGCCCTGCGGATCAAGGTCTACGATGAGCACCCGCTTGCCCAGCGCCGCAACGCAGGACGACAGGTTGACGGCGGTGGTGGTTTTGCCAACGCCGCCCTTCTGGTTCGCAATTGCTACAATTTTTGCCACGCACAATTCTTCCTTCCGGGAAAATTCAATTGTTCCATGTGGAACATTCGCAGTCATGCCCGCCGGTTTCCCGTCCATACAGGCACCTTAACACCTAGTATAGCACATCCAAATCGGTTTTTGAACCATCTGAAGCGTTTTTCCGCCGGATTTTTAACTTTTAGAGGTAGGAAAACGGAAAAGCGGACACTTTGGGGAGAAAACTCCCCCGTCTGCTGCGCAGACAGCCCCCCTCTGGGATGGGGCCCTTGGCATGGCGGGAAAGCTGCCGGATAAATTGCAAAGTTTCCGGCACGCCAGAGGCTCCCTCTCCGAGGGAGCTGGAAAAACCGTCAGGTTTTGACTGAGGGAGTTCGTCCCCTGTTCCACATGGAACAATTTTACCGTTCGGCGGCGGTGGTTGGGATGCGCACCGTATATTCGATATACCCGTCCTTCTCCTCCCGGTGGGCAGTGGCGGGCACACCATTATCGGTCATCAGACGGATGGCATGGTCGATGGTGTTCACAAAAATACGCACATCCTTGACCATCGAGATGCGGTGCCTGCCTTTTGCAGGGGTGTTCAGCAGCTGTTCAATGTAGAGGTCGGTCTGCCGGGCATTCATACGACGTTTGGCAATGTTGATCAAGGCTTCGCTGCGGCGGTTCTCCGGCAGACGCAGCACCGCCCGGGCATGTCGCTCGGTGAGGCTGTTGTCCAGCACGAACTGCCGCTGGTCAGCGTTCAGCTGCAAAAGCCGCAGCTTGTTGGCAAGGGTGGGCTGCGCCATGCCCAGTCGCTTGGCGGCTTCGGCCTGCGTGCAGTCCCACAGCACCATCACATCCTTTAAGCCCTGCGCCTGCTCAAAGGGGTTCAGGTCGGCCCGCTGGATGTTTTCCAGCAGGCCCAGCGCGGCGGTGCGCTCATCGTCGTAATCACAGAGGATGGCCGGGATGGTGTTCATTTTTGCAAGGCGGCAGGCACGGAGCCGCCGCTCCCCGGCTACCAGCTCGTAACCGCCATCCGACACTTTTCGCACCGAGATGGGCTGCAGCAGACCATTTTCACGGATGCTCTGGGCCAGCGCAGCCAGCTCCTGCTCGCTGAACTCCCGCCGTGCCTGAAACGGCGACGGCCTGATCTGATCGATGGGCAGGAAATAAATTTTGCCCGCCTGCTTTTTGCGTTCAAACATGGGTACACGGCTCCTTTCGCGTGATGGATGGGTTTTGTTTTTCACATTTTCCCGGGAAAGCGTGGAAAACTCAGGCTTCAGGCACAGTGTATCACACAAATAAAAGCCCTGCCAGAAGTTTCGTTCGGCAGGGTTTTACAAAATTCTATCGATATTTCGTTATTTCAACGGGCTTTTCGCAATTTTTCCACCGTTTCTGGGGTAGGCTGTCGGAGTTTGCGAAATCTTTTTGCACAGGATCAGGGTGCGGGTATCGCCGCCTGGCAGGTGCAGGGTGCGGGTCTCGCGGTATTCACCGCCCAGCTTTTTGATGGCACCGCGCGCTGCGGCCAGTTCTTCCTCACCGGAAGAGCCTTTCATGGCGAGGAAATTGCCGCCCACCTTTACCAGCGGCAGACAGTATTCGGCCAGCATGGGCAGCACGGCCACTGCACGGGCCGAGGCCAGATCAAACTGTTCACGCCACGCCTTGCGGGCAGCTTCCTCGGCGCGTTCCTTTGCAAACTCCACGCCGGTCAAGCCCAGCTGGGCACAGGCGTACTTCAAAAACTCCACCCGCTTGCCGGTGGGTTCCATCAGGGTCAGCTCCAGTTCCGGCTTGTAGATTTTGGTCACGATGCCCGGGAAGCCTGCGCCTGCGCCCACATCCACCATGCGGCCCGCCACTTCCGGCTGGCTGGCAAACAGCAGGCTGTCGAGGAAGTGCTTATCCTCGATCCCCTCGGGGTCGGTGATAGCGGTCAGGTTGACCTTCTGGTTGTAGTCCACCAGGATTTCGGCAAAGGCATCCAGCTGATCCAGCTGGGTGCCGGTGAGAGTGATGTTCCATGTGGAACATTTTGTTTCAAGGCGCTGTTTATCGATCATACGCAGGTTTTCCTTTCTGTTATTCGCCGGTCAAGTGAACGAAGATCGGCTCGTGGTGCACGGCAGGCAGGAAAGTTTCCAGCACATCTGCCGTTCGCAGCTTGAGCGAGGAGGTGTTGATGCAGGGGTGGCAGCCGAGGTACTCCCCTGCCTTTATGTCCTCATCCATCAGCAGCTGCACCTTATTTTCAGCATCATTGGCAAGGCCCATAATGGAGGAGGAGCCGGGCGTGCAGTCCAGATACTGCTCCATATCCTCGGGCGAGGCAAAGCTCAGGCGGGCAATGCCCAGCTGATGGGAAAGCTCTTTGGTTTTGAAGGGCTTGTCCCCGGGCATCATGAGCAGATAGAAGTTCGTCTTCTGCCGGTTGCACAGGAACAGGTTCTTGCACACGGTAGCATTCAGGCAGGCATCGATCACATGGCAGTCCTCCATGGTGTCGGCCTTCATCCAGCCGTGGTCGGTGCGCCAGAATTGGATGCCCAGCTTGTCCAGCAGGTCATAGGTACGGATCTCTTTTTCCAGCCGCCCGGTGCAGTCGGCAGGACGGCCCTCGTAAAGCTTCAGTTCTTCCATTGGTTGCAGCTTCTTTCTATGTTTAACGATTTTAAATGCCCTCCGCGTTGCTCTGGGCAAATTCATCGGAAAAATTATTTTTATATTTGCAAATCAGGAAAATCTGCGGATTTTCCTGATTTGCTTTTTCACACGGAAAGTCGTAATGGTAAACGGCATCTACTGCCGCTGACTCCCTGCGGGAGCATTCACGCAGCAGAAAATGCACAAGCTTATCCGCACGGCGCGTCGCGCAAGCGACTCGAAATCGGCGGAACACAAAAAATCCTCTAGCGAAGCGACTTGGATTTTTTGTATGGAGCCCATCTTCTTTGGGATTATTAAGGGCGAGTAGCCCTTAATTCGTGCCTCCCGCGCCTCGAAAGTAGCGGAGACCTTGCCGCGCTGAACACGCGGCATTTGCTTTGCAAACCGGTCTGCGGCTTAAAAGCCCCACTGGGGCTTTCATGCCCTGCGGGCACCGCCGTCCTTTCTGGTTCTCTTTTGCAACCAAAAGAGAACATCCCCGGCGGCGATGCATTTTGCAAAAGGCATGAAGCCCGCCCCACACGAATACTCTCTGTGCTGGAAGCAGCTCACTTCCTCGCTGCCAGTGCAATGCTCAGCTGCGCCACATCGGAGGGCGATACGCCCGGGATGCGCCCCGCCTGACCGAGGTTCTTCGGCCGGATGCGGGCCAGCTTTTCGCGGGCTTCCAGTGTCAGGCCGGTCAGGTCGGAATATTCAAAATCATCTGGGATCAGGGTCTTTTCGTGCCGGGCCACGTCCCGGATCATCCGATCCTGCCGGGCAATGTAGCCCGCATACTTGATCTCGGTCTCCAGCCGTTCGGCCAGCATGGGGGTGATCTCCTCGCCCCAGCCGATCATACCCGCCAGCAACAGATAGCTGATCTCCGGGCGGCGCAGCAGCTCTTCCGCAATGCCGCCCTCGGCAGCAGGGGCAAGACCGGCCGCTTCCATGGCGGTGCGCAGGTCGGCGGTGCGCAGATGCGTCTCGTGCAGGCGGCGGCGCTCCGCTTCCAGAATGCTCTGGGTGTGCTGGTACTTGGCCCAGCGGTCATCCTGCACAAGGCCGTATTCCCTGCCGATGGGGGTCAGCCGCTGGTCAGCGTTGTCCTGACGCAGGGTCAGGCGGTACTCGCTGCGGCTGGTCATCATGCGGTAGGGGTCCATGACGCCTTTGGTGACCAGATCGTCCACCAGCGTGCCCAGATAGCTGGTGTGGCGCGGCAGAATGAGCTGCTCTTTGCCCAGTGCATTGCGGGCGGCGTTCAGTCCGGCCAGCAGGCCCTGGGCGGCGGCTTCCTCGTAGCCGGAGGTGCCATTGAACTGGCCCGCGCCGTACAGTCCCCGCACCACCTTGCTTTCCAGCGTGGCTTCCAGACTGGTGGGGTCCACGCAGTCATACTCGATGGCGTAGGCCGGGCGCATGATCTCGATGTTCTCAAACCCTTTGATACTGCGGTAAAAGGCATTCTGCACATCCTCCGGCAGGCTGCTGGAGGCACCCTGCAGATACATCTCTTCGGTGTTCTCGCCGCAGGGTTCCACAAAGATGGGATGCCTGTCCTTGCCCGCAAAACGCACCACCTTATCCTCAATGGAGGGGCAGTAGCGCGGGCCAACACCCTCGATCATGCCGCCGTAGAGCGGGCTGCGCTGGATGTTGTCCAGAATGATCTTGTGGGTCTCCGGGTTCGTGTAGGCGATCCAGCATTCCACCTTGTTGTGCATGGGGGCGTCGGTCATGAAGCTGAAGGGCTGCAGCTCATTGTCCGGGTCACCAGGCTGACACTCCAGCCGACTGAAGTCGATGCTGCGCCGGTGCACACGGGCGGGGGTGCCGGTCTTGAACCGCCGCAGGGGCAGACCCGCAGCCTTCAGGCTCTCGGTCAGGGCATTGGCCGCGTGCATGCCGTCCGGGCCGGAGGCATACCAGGCATCGCCCACAAAGATCTTGCCGCCCAGATTGGTGCCGGTGGCCAGCACCACGCACTTTGCGGTGTACTCACCGTTGAGCTGGGTAACGATGCCCTTCACCCGGCCGTTTTCCACCTCAAGGCCCACCACCTCGGCCTGATGGATGGCAAGGCCGGGGGTAAGCTCCAGTGCGTGCTTCATGTATTCGTGGTAGCGTTTGCGGTCGGTCTGCACCCGCAGTGCGTGCACCGCAGGGCCCTTGCCCTTGTTCAGCATCCGGCTCTGCAGGTAGGTGGCATCCGCCGCCAGACCCATCACGCCGCCAAGGGCATCCAATTCACGCACCAACGTTCCTTTTGCAGTTCCGCCGATGCTGGGATTGCAGGGCATATTGCCGATGGCGTCCAGACTCATGGTAAACACGGCGGTCCTGGCACCCAGTGTGGCGGCGGCGTGGGCCGCTTCGATGCCGGCATGCCCGGCACCGATCACAATGACATCATAATCTCCTAAGTGGTTCATATACTTTCGGGTTTCCTCTAATAATTGATTTGAAATGCCCTCCGTTTTACTCTGGGCATTTTCAGCGGAAGAATTATTTTAAATTTCGGGTTACAGGAAAGTCTGCGGACTTTCCTGTAACCCATTTTCACGGGTGGAGTCATAACGGGAAACGGCAGCAGCAGCGCTCGCTCCCCCGGGGGGAGCTGTCGCGCAGCGACTGAAGGGCTATCAATCGGCGGAGCCGGAAAAAACGGTTAAAAGATCTTCACGCCGAACAGGCGTGAATCTTCAGTTTTTTCCGGTGTAGCCCACTGCTTTGGGGTTAAAAGGGGCGTGCAGCCCCTTTTTCGTGGCTCCAGCGCATCGAAATCGCTGTAACCTTGCTGTGCTGAACGCACAGCATTTGCTGCACAAACCGGTCTGCGACATGAAAGCCCCACTGGGGCTTTCATGCCTTGCAGGCACCGCCGCACTTTTCTTCTCTTTTGGTGTCAAAAGAGAACATTCCCGCCCTTATTTCCCCACGCAGAACCGCTCGAACACCTGTTCGATGACGGCTTCCGAAGCGTTTTCGCCGGTGAGCTCACACAGTGCATCCAGCGCGTCATCCACGCACACCGACACGGCATCCAGCCCGAACCCGGCCTCCACGGCCTCCCGTGCACCCGCTGTGGTTCCCGCATTAGCAATGACTGCAAGCCTGTATTTCTCGCCTGCCAGGCTTTGCTTCAGAGTTACCATGTACTTGCCGCCCAGTAACTGCACTTGCGGCGCCTCATAGCTGAATGTTTCTGTGGAACCGCTCGCCTTGAACACCAGTACTTTCAGTTGGGCGATGTCTATCGCGTTCTCCTCGTTGGATGTAATGGCGCGGGTGGCGGTGTTTCCGTCCGTTGCCGTGGGCAGCGAAATGCGGAGCGTGAGCATCACTTCGCCGTTATCGGCCAGTGTGTCGGGCTGTCCGTTGTCGCAAGCCAGCAGGACAAGGACGATTACCGCACCGGTTACGATGCGCAATAATGCGGCCGATATGCTTCTATGTTCCGATAGTCCTGTCATACTTTCTTTAACTTACATTTCCGTTTCCTGTTCCACTTCTCCCCACGGCAGTACTTTTACGAATGCCCTTATCTCGGTCTTTCTGAAATCTATCTCGATGTCGGTCTGTTTCCCTGCCGCCGCGCGCAAGGGCTGTAGCTCGCTGTCTTGCGTAACGGTGCACAGCTTTTCCTGCCCCCTGTATATTTCCACTTCGATGTATTCTCCTTCCCGGGTCGGAAATATGCGGAAGGGTGGGGCATAGGCATCTCCTTGCCCGTCCGTGACGGTAGGCGGTCTGTATCCGGCGCTTTCTCCGGTTACTTTTCCCATGAAATCCACTTCGGAACCCGTTCCCCGTACAATGAAGGTATAGGCTTCTCCCCGATATGGATAGCGCTCTGCCAGATAGCATGTCCGTATGCTCAGTCCTGCCGCCATCCGCTCCATTACCAGCGTGATGCCTTCTTCCTGTATGCTCCTTGTAGCGGTGTTGTTCAGCTCCTTGCGGCAGTAAAAGAGGTCTGTAACGGGCAAATGGCTTCCTTCGGCATGTTGTTTCAGTTTCAGGCGTGCTTCCTCTATCGGTGTCCCCGGCTTGATATCGGCGGTAATCAGGGTATCTTCCTTGATGTTGCCCCATGCTACGAGGGTGAGCCGCGCTTCTTTGTAGTTTCCGAAAAGATAGTCCGATGATACTCCTGCCGGAACCATG
>OHAI01003171.1_pt1 | contig 11401 bp, 11 predicted proteins | sample 1577091 | NCBI WGS metagenome assembly OHAI01 (sample SAMEA3541548, study PRJEB24748) | human gut metagenome | biome: human gut; feature: human-associated habitat; material: faeces | place: China | collected 2012
CCGATCTGGGGCCAGTCAACGGAATCCGGGCGATTTAAGCAAAGTTTAATGAAATGTTCCGCCTCCATAAAAATTTCCTTGACAAAGTGGCCTGGCAGGCCTATAATCATAGTAAACATATAGGAATTAAGAAGTTTTGAAAGGAGCGTCTCTATGTCGCACTTCATTTACGCCGACCATGCGGCCACCACGGCTGTCTCCGATACCGCCCTCCAGGCCATGCTCCCCCACTTCACCACGGCCTACGGCAACCCCTCCAGCCTGTACCGCTTTGCCCAGGAGGGCAAGACCGACCTGGAGCGGGCGCGGGCGGAGATCGCCGCCTGCCTCAACGCCCGGCCGGAGGAGATCTACTTCACCTCCGGCGGTACGGAGGCGGACAACTGGGCCCTGCGGGGGGTGGCCGAGCTCATGGCCCTGAAGGGGCGGAAGGGCGGCCACATCATCACCTCCGCCATCGAGCACCACGCCGTCCTCCACACCGCCCAGTATCTGGAGAAGCAGGGCTATGAGGTCACCTACCTGCCGGTGGACGGGCGGGGGCTGGTGGATCCCGCCGCCCTGGAGGGGGCGATCCGGCCGGACACCATTCTTATCTCCATCATGGCCGCCAACAACGAGATCGGCACCATAGAGCCTGTCGCCGAGCTGGGCCGCATCGCCCGGGCCCACAAGGTGCTCTTTCACACCGACGCGGTGCAGGCCGTGGGCCATATCCCCGTGGACGTGGAAGCGTGGAATGTGGATCTGCTCTCCCTGTCCGCCCACAAGTTCCGCGGCCCCAAGGGAGTGGGCGCCCTGTACGTGAAAAAGCCCCTGCGCCTGCCCGCGCTCATCCAGGGCGGCGGCCAGGAGAAGGGCCGCCGCTCCGGCACCGAGAACGTCCCCGGCGCGGTGGGTATGGCCGCCGCCCTGCGGGAGGCGGGGGACGGCCTGAGCCGGGAGTCCCCCCGCCTGGCCGCCCTGCGGGACAGGCTCATCGACGGCCTGACCGGGCTTCCCTACACCCGCCTCACCGGCGACCCGGTGAACCGCCTGCCCGGCACCGCCTCCTTTGTCTTTGAAGGGGTGGAGGGAGAGGCCCTGCTGCTCCACCTGGACGCCAGGGGCATCTGCGCCTCCTCCGGCTCGGCCTGTTCTTCTGCGTCCCTGGACCCCTCCCACGTGCTGCTGGCCATCGGCCTGCCTCACGCCATTGCCCACGGCTCCCTGCGGCTCTCCCTGGGCGCGGAGAATACCGAGGCGGACGTGGACTACATTTTGAAGGAAGTGCCCCAGGTGGTGGCGTATCTCCGGGAGCTGTCCCCCGTATGGGACCGGGACGCACAGAAGCCCACCTGGGAGCTGTAACTGGAAAGGAGAAACTGCTATGCTGTATTCCGATAAGGTGATGGACCACTTTGAGCACCCCAGGAACGTGGGGGAGATAGAACATGCCGACGGGGTGGGCCAAGTGGGCAACCCCAAGTGCGGCGACATCATGAAGATGTACCTGAAGATCGACGGGGACGTGATCACCGACGTGAAGTTCAAGACCTTTGGCTGCGGCTCGGCCATCGCCACCTCCTCCATGGCCACCGAGATGATCAAGGGAAAGACCATCGCGGAGGCCATGACCCTGACCAACGCCGCCGTGGCGGAGGCTCTGGACGGCCTGCCCGCCTACAAGATGCACTGCTCCGTTCTGGCGGAGGAGGCCATCAAGGCCGCCCTGGCCGACTACTACCGCCGCCAGGGCCGGGAGGTGCCCGAAGCCCTCCGCCTGCCCTGTGAGGATGAGGAGCACGGCTGCTGCTCCTGCGGCCACTGAGCCAGGACACGCAAGGCCCCGGAATCGAAGCGGTTCCGGGGCTTTTTTCTTGACAGAGGGCGGGGCTTGTCATAAAATAGGACGGAACTTTGTGAGAAATAAGGGAGTATGGGTCCGTGATCGAGTTAAAACACATTTCCAAGACCTTTCCCACGGCCGACGGCGTGTTTCAAGCCCTGGACGACATCAATCTGACCATCCGGGACGGGGACATCTTCGGCATCGTGGGCATGAGCGGCGCGGGCAAGTCCACCCTGGTGCGCTGCATCAACCTGCTGGAGCGCCCTACAGCGGGCCAGGTGGTCATCGACGGACAGGATCTCATGGAGCTGTCCGCCCCCCAGCTGCGGGAGAAGCGCCGCTCCATCAGCATGATCTTCCAGCAGTTCAACCTGCTCATGCAGCGCACCTGCCTGGGCAACATCTGCTTCCCCATGGAGATCGCCGGGGTGCCCAAGGGGGAGGCGCGCAAGCGCGCCCTGGAGTATCTGGACATCGTGGGCCTGCCCGACAAGGCCAACGCCTACCCGGCCCAGCTGTCCGGCGGCCAGAAGCAGCGCATCGCCATTGCCCGTGCACTGGCGACGAATCCCAAAGTCCTGCTCTGCGATGAGGCCACCAGTGCACTGGACCCCAACACCACCCACTCCATCCTGACCCTTATCAAGGACATCAACCGGAAGCTGGGCATCACGGTGGTGGTCATTACCCACCAGATGAGCGTTGTGGAAGAGATCTGCGATCACGTTGCCATTCTGGACGGCGGCGTGGTGGTCGAGCTGGGCGAGGTGAAGGAGATCTTCGCCAACCCCAGGACCGCTGCGGCCCGGCGTCTGGTGGCACCCAACGGCGGCAGTGCGGCCCGTGACCTGTCGAGCTTTGCGCCCGACGACCATGTGGTCCGCGTGACCTTCAACGGCTCGTCCGCCGCAAAGCCGCTGGTGGCGAGCCTCGCGGCAGAAAAGGGCATTCTGGTCAGTGTGCTCAGCGCCGATACCCGCGACCTGAGCGGCCAGTGCTACGGCAGCATGCTGCTCAAGCTGCCCAAAGACACAGAAGAAGCAAAACAGGCGGCTGCCTACATGCGCAGCCAGCCCGGTGTGACGGTGGAGGAGGTGACCGGCGAATGAGCGTTGCAGATTATGGCTTTGCCATCTGGGAGACGTTCTATGTGACGGTGCTCTCCACGGCCTTTTCGCTGGTCATCGGCCTGCCGCTGGGCGTCCTGCTCGTGGCCGGGGATAAGGACGGTGTTCTGCCCCTGCCCGGCTGGCTGATGCACCTGCTGAATATCATCATCAACATCCTGCGCAGCGTCCCGTTCCTGATTTTGATGATCTGCGTCTTCCCGCTGACCCGCCTCATCGTGGGCACGACGGTCGGCACCAAGGCCACCATCGTGCCGCTGGTGGTCGCGGCCTTCCCGTTCGTGGCGCGTCTGGTGGAGACCAGCCTGCGCGAGCTGGACGAGGGCGTGGTGGAAGCGGCCCAGAGCATGGGCGCAACGCCGTTCCAGATCATCACCAAGGTCATGATCCCGGAGTGTCTGCCGGGCCTCATTTCCAGCATGACCACGGCCCTGACCACCATTCTGGGCTACTCGGCTATGTCCGGTGTCATCGGCGGCGGCGGTCTGGGCAAGATCGCGCTGTCCTATGGCTACTACCGCTACCAGACGAACATCATGATCGTCTGCGTCATCCTGCTGGTGCTGCTGGTGCAGGTCTTCCAGACCGTTGGCACCCTGTGGGCCACCCGGAGCGATAAGCGGCTGCGCAAGTAAAAAAAGCTGCCCTTCGGCAGGGAAAAATTTAACGTTTCAATTCCCCGCCGGAGGTCTGTCTTCCGGCGGGGAATTGTGCTATTCCGACCAACCCAGTAAAGGAGTATGTAACAATGAACCGTGATACCATCTGTGTGCAGGGCGGTTACACGCCCGGCAACGGCGAGCCCCGCCAGATCCCCATCATCCAGTCCACCACCTTCAAATACGCCACCAGCGAGGATATGGGCAAGCTGTTCGACCTGGAGGCCGACGGCTATTTCTATTCCCGTTTGCAGAATCCTACCTGCGACCTGGTGGCCAAGAAGATCTGCGAGCTGGAGGGCGGCACGGCCGCGATGCTGACCAGCAGCGGTCAGGCCGCCAACTTCTTCGCCCTGTTCAATCTCTGTGAGGCGGGCGACCACATCGTGGCGTCCAGCACCATCTACGGCGGCACCTTCAACCTCATCTCCGTCACCATGAAGAAGATGGGCATCACCGCGACCTTCGTAGACCCGCTGTGCAGCGAGGAAGAGCTGGACGCCGCTTTCCAGCCCAACACCAAAGTCGTCTTTGGCGAGACCATCGCCAACCCTGCCCTGACTGTGCTGGACATTGAAAAGTTTGCAAACGCCGCACACGCGCATGGGGTGCCGCTCATCGTGGACAACACCTTCCCGACCCCGGTCAACTGCCGCCCGTTCGAGTGGGGCGCGGACATCGTGACCCATTCCACCACCAAGTACATGGACGGCCACGGAGCGGTTCTGGGCGGTGCCATCGTGGACAGCGGCAGATTCGACTGGATGGCCCACGCCGAAAAGTTCCCCGGTCTGTGCACCCCGGACGACAGCTATCACGGCATCACCTACGCCGAGCGCTTCGGCAAAGAGGGAGCCTTCATCACCAAGGCCACAGCCCAGCTGATGCGCGACTTCGGCTCCATGCAGTCGCCCATGAACGCCTACATGCTGAACCTCGGTCTGGAAAGTCTGCATGTCCGGATGCAGCGCCACTGCGACAACGGCATGGCCGTGGCAAAGTTTCTGGAAGCACACCCCAAGGTGGCGTATGTGAACTACTGCGGTCTGGAGTCCAGCCCCTACCATGCGCTGGCCGAAAAGTACCTGCCCAACGGCAGCTGCGGCGTGGTGTCCTTCGGCCTGGCCGGCGGACGCGAAGCCGCCAGCATCTTTATGAAGTCCCTGCGTCTGGCCGCCATCGAGACCCATGTGGCCGACGCCCGCACCTGCTGCCTGAACCCGGCTTCCAGCACCCATCGCCAGATGACCGACGAGCAGCTGAAGGCTGCCGGTGTGCCGGCCGAGCTGGTCCGGATGAGCTGCGGTCTGGAAAGCAGCGAGGACCTGATCGCGGATATCGCACAGGCACTCGACAAAATCTGATCCCGAAGGAGAAATCGTCATGCCCCTGATCATCCCCAAAACGCTCCCCGCCTACGACGCCCTCTATGAGGAGAATGTCTTCGTCATGCACCGGGAGCGGGCGGCCTCCCAGCACATCCGCCCGCTGGAGATCCTGATCCTGAACCTGATGCCGACCAAGATCGCCACCGAGACCCAGATTGCCCGGCTGCTGGCCAACACACCGCTGCAGGTCCACATGACGCTGCTCCAGACGGCCAGCCACGCGGCCACTCATGTTTCCACGGCGCATCTGGAGGCCTTTTACAAGACCTTCGATGAAGTGAAGAACAACCGCTACGATGGCATGATCATCACCGGCGCACCGGTGGAGACGATGGCGTTTGAACAGGTGGATTACTGGCCGGAGCTGTGCGAGATCATGGACTTCAGCGAGACGAATGTCTACTCCACTTTGCATGTCTGCTGGGGCGCACAGGCGGGCCTGTACTATCACTACGGCGTCCGGAAGGAGATCCTGCCCCAGAAGATGTTCGGCGTGTTCGAGCACCGGGTCACCCGCCCGTCGAACCCGCTGGTCCGCGGCTTTGATGAGGTGTTCTACGCCCCCCACAGCCGCCACACCGGTATCTCCCGTGCGGATGTGGACCGCTGCGAAGCACTGCGCATCCTTGCCGAGAGCGACGAGGCCGGGCCGTTCCTCATGAGCACCGAAAACGGGCGGCAGATCTTCGTGACCGGCCACCCGGAGTATGATAAGTACACGCTGGATGCGGAGTACAAGCGGGATGTGGCAAAGGGCCTGCCCATCGCCATCCCGAAGAACTACTACCCCGGCGATGATCCGGAGCAGCCGCCCCTCTTCCGCTGGCGCGCCCATGCGCACCTGCTGTATGAGAACTGGCTGAACTATTATGTCTACCAGAACACGCCGTATGACCTGGGGGCCATGGAGCGGGTGAAACACGAAAAATAAGAGCACTGGTCCAAAGGAGGATGCTGCAATGGGAATCGAAACGAACAAATGGGGCTTCCGGGTCGGCAGACTGCCGCACGGCCCCCGGAACAAGATCAGCGATGTGCCGGGCGTGACGGTGGGGCACTGCACACTGGCGGACGGCAATGTCCAGACCGGCGTGACGGCTCTGCTGCCGCATCCGGGCGATGTGTTCCACGATAAGGTGCTGGCGGCCAGCCATGTCATCAACGGCTTCGGCAAGACGACCGGCCTGGTCCAGATCGACGAGCTGGGGACGCTGGAAACGCCGATCCTGTTCACCAATACCCTCAGTGTGGGCACCGTGGAGACGGCACTGGTGAAGTATATGCTGCAGCGTAATCCGGATATTTGCGAGACTACCGGCAGCGTGAACCCGGTCGTCTGCGAGTGCAACGACAGCGGCCTGAACGACATCCGGGGCCTGCATGTGACCGAAGAGCATGTCTTTGCCGCGTTGGCCGACTGCCGGGCCGATTTTGCCGAGGGTGCCGTCGGAGCCGGGCGCGGGATGCGCTGCCACGGCCTGAAAGGCGGCATCGGGTCGGCATCCCGGCAGGTGGAGCTGGACGGGAAGACCTACACCATCGGTGCGCTCGTCCTCTCGAACCATGCCGTTTTCGACGACCTCGTCGTGGCGGGGACGCCCATCCAGACGCTGCTGGATGCGAAGATCCCGCCCCATGAGGACAAAGGCTCCATCATCACGGTGCTGGCTACGGACATCCCGCTCAGCGAGCGCCAGCTGCGGCGGCTCTGCCACCGGGCGCTGGTGGGCCTGTCCCGCACCGGCTCCTACTGCGGCAACGGCAGCGGCGAGATCGTGATCGCCTTTACCACGGCCAACCGGATGCCGCATTACGCCGACACGGCCATCCTGCCCATGGCCATCCTCCACGATGACGCCATCAACCCGCTCTTCCGTGCGGTGGCGGAGTGCGTGGAGGAAAGCGTTCTGAGCAGCCTGCTCCACGCCGAGACCGTGACCGGAAATCATGGCCGGACGGTGCGCTGCCTGACGGAATTGCTGGAACAATAAACAAAAGCGGGAAACGCTTCTGTGTTTCCCGCTTTTGTTGCATCTTGTCGAAATCTATGCTATACTGAATCTGCTGCTTAGGTAGCAAGGCACTGCACATACGGCAGGCGGTTGGCCTACACTTCCCGAAAGGGGGTGAGGCAATGCGTATTACATTCCATATTGGTGAATTTACGATCACCATTATCGTGAAAAAACGCTGAACCGCCACCTCGGCAAAGGCGACGGTTCAATTTTTGAACTAACCTGATAGCAAGAGGTCAACCGCTTGTCGCAGTGCCTTCTTTGGTTTTAGTATAGTGCGTTTTATCGTTTTTGTCAAGTGCGGCGGGAGTCATTTCCGCCGCGTTTTCTTTTTCCGCACACTGTAGCCGAAGGTGCCCAGCTTTTTGCCGAGGCTCAGGTACTCGCCGTGGCTGTAGACGATGAGCCGGGCCTTGTCGAGGCAGAGCTTGCCGTTCTCGTCCAGCAGGCTCTCGTCCACATCGCAGGCTACGACCTCTGCCAGAAAGAGGTCATGGCTGCCCAGTGGAATGACCTGCGTGACCCGGCATTCGAGGTTGACCGGGCTTTCTTCGAGGATAGGGCAGTCGGTCAGAACTGTGCTGGGGGCTGCATGGAGCCCGCAGGCGGCGAATTTGTCCACATCCCGGCCGCTTTTGACGCCGCACCAGTCCACCGAGCGGACCAGTGCCTCCGTGGGCAGGTTGATGGCGAACTGCCCGCTCTCCCGGATGAGGTGGTGACTGAACCGCTCCGGTCGGACGCTGATGGATACCATGCTGGGCTGGGTGCAGATGGTGCCCGTCCAGCCGATGGTGATGAGGTTGGGGGTCTCCAGCCCGCCGCAGGAGACCAGCACCGGCGGCTCCGGGTTCAGCAGGGTGCTGCCTTTCCAGCTCTGTTTGCTCATCCGTGATACTTCCTTTCATACGGGGCCCAGGTGCGCTCGCTGATGATGTAGCGGGGGCGCGCCTTGGTCTCCATGTAGATCTTGCCGATGTATTCGCCGATGACGCCCAGGCAGATGAGCTGGACGCCGCCCACGAAGCAGACGATGCAGATGGTGGAGGCCCAGCCCGCCACCACGCTGCCCAGCGCCGCCTGCACGATGGCCCAGATGACGCCGATGAAGCTGATGAGGCTGACGACGATGCCTGCGCCGGTGATGAGCCGGATGGGCTTGTTGGACAGGCTGGTGATGCCGTCAAAGGCCAGTGCCAGCATCTTGCGCAGGGGGTAGTGGCTCTCGCCGGCCAGACGCTCGTGGCGCTCGTAGCTTACGGTCGCACTGGGAAAGCCCACCAGCGGCACCATGCCGCGCAGGAAGATGTTGACCTCTTTATAGTCCGCAAAGCTCTCCAGCACGCGGGCGCTGATGAGCCGGTAGTCGGCGTGGTTGAAGACGATGTCGGCCCCCAAAGCGTTCATCAGGTGGTAGAACCCCTCGGCGGTGAACCGCTTGAAGAAGGTGTCGGTGTCGCGGCGGCTGCGCACACCGTAGACCACCTCGGCACCGTCCAGATACTTCTGCACCATCTCGTCCATGGCGTTGATGTCGTCCTGCCCATCGCAGTCGATGGAGATGGTGACGTCGCAGTCGTTGGCTTTCGCCTCCATCAGCCCGGCCAGCACGGCGTTCTGGTGGCCGCGGTTCCGGCTCTGGGAGATGCCGATGAAGTGTTCATCTTCCTTTGCGAACCGGCAGATGAGCTCCCAGGTGGAATCATGGGAGCCGTCGTTGACGAAGAGCACCCGGCTCTTGTCGCTGACAAGGCCCTTTTCGGCCAGCGACTGGAGCTTCTGCAAAAACATCGGGGCCGTGATGGGCAGGACCTTTTCCTCGTTGTAACAGGGGATGACGATCCAGAGAATGGGTTTGGACATGAAATATTACCTCGTTTTATGGATTGTACGCAGGAACGGGCCGTCAGAGCACCATCTGCCGCAGCGCATCCGGCTGCAGCAGCTTGAAGCTGGAACGGTAGGTGTCCAGCAGGCCGTCGCGCTGCATCAGGCTCAGCTCCCGCGAGAGGGCGCTGCGGTCGCAGTTGAGGTAGTCGGCCAGCTGGATGCGGGAGAAGGGGATGGAAAAGGTCAGGCTGCCCTGCTGCTCAGCCTCGCTGAGCAGGTAGGCGCAGACCTTGGCCCGCAGGCTTTTCAGCACCAGCAGGTCCACCCGGCGGGAGAGCAGGAAATACTTGTCGCTGATGGTGCGCACAAGGTTCTGCAGCGCCTGCTGGTGGGCGGCGCTGCCGTCCGAGAGGAGCAGCCGCTCATAGGGGAAGAGCAGCACCTCGCAGCTGGAAGCAGCCACCACGGTGACGGGGCTGTCCAGACTGGAGCCGCCCAGCACATCGCCGAAGATGCCGCCCGGCCCCATCCGGGTGATGGGTACACGGGCCCCGCCCGGCGCAGGGCGGTAGGCTTCGATGCTGCCGGTGAGCACGATGCCCACCCGGCGGCTGGGCATCCCCGCCTGCACCAGGGCTTCGCCCTTGCCGTAGCTGCGGATCACCGCACCCAGCTCGCTCAGCAGAACGCGGAGCGCGTCGTCTTCGATGCCGGTGAAAAGAGAGGTCGATCGTAACAAAGGAAGAATGTTTTCCATAGCCGTCCTGTGAGGTTTTCTCCGGGCCCTCACCGCCCACTGGCGATTCCGTTGCGCGTGCAACGGTATTTTTGGCTCTATTATAGTAAACTTGAGCCTGTAAAGCAAATGTTTTTCGAAAAATTTGCAAATTTGTTCACGATTGGAACAGATCAAGAGAGGAAGGAACAACAGAATGATGAAAAAACTGACATCCCTGCTGCTGTCGGCGGCGCTGCTCGTCGGAATGCTGGCCTGCGGGGCATCGGCCAAGACGAACACCACCGTCCGGGTGGCCGGCCTGAAAGGCCCCACCACCATGGGTCTGGTGAATCTGCTGGCCATGGAAAAGAACGGTACGGCTTCCCAGAACTACGACCTGCAGCTCTACGGTGCCGCCGATGAGGTCGTGCCCAAGCTCATCAAGGGCGAAGTGGACATCGCCGCCATCCCGGCCAACCTCGCCGCTACACTCTATCAGAAGACCAGTGGCGGCATCCAGGTCATGGCCGTGAACACGCTGGGCGTGCTGTATGTGGTGGAAAAGGGCGACACCGTCCACAGCTTTGCAGACCTGAAGGGCCGCACCATCCTGTCCACCGGCAAGGGCACCACCCCGGAGTATGTGCTGCGCTACCTGCTCAACGCCAACGGCATCGACCTCGACAAGGACGTGACCATTGAGTATTATAGCGAGGCCACCGAGGTGACCGCCCAGATGGCCACCACCGAGGACGCCATTGCCGTGCTGCCCCAGCCCTATGTCACTGCCGCCGGTCTGCAGGACGAGACTCTGCGGGTGGCCCTGAACCTGACCGAGGAGTGGAACAAGGTGGCCGATACCCAGCTCATCACCGGTGTGACTGTGGTGCGCAAGGAGTACGCCGAGGAGCACCCGGATGTGGTGGCCGCCTTCCTGACCGACTACGCCAGGAGTGTGGAAGCCGCCAACACCGACCTGGACGGCACCGCTGCCCTGTGCGAAGAGCAGGGCGTGGTGGCCAAGGCTGCCATTGCCAAAAAGGCCCTGCCCAACTGCAACATCGTCTGCCTGACCGGCGACGAGCTGAAGGCGAATGCTTCTGCTTACCTGCAGGTGCTGTTTGACGCCGACCCCGCCGCCGTGGGCGGCGCGCTGCCCGGTGACGATTTCTACTGGACGGCTGAATAATTCCGAGCAAACCATCTCTCCGGAGCCGCTGTGCATTGGTACGCACAGCGGCTCTTTTTTGTGCCTTGGCAGATGTGCACAAAAATCGGAGAGAAATTTTGTGCGTGAAATTGACCGGAAATGATTGATTTTGACGGAATTCTTGCTATAATAAAGATGCGAACCACCAAAACCCGTCAAAGAACGCTAAAAACCGTCAGAGACGGGGCGCAAAGGAGAGAACAGCCATGTTGGCAGAAGAACGGTTCGGGCAGATCCTGAATCTGCTGAGCAAACAGCGCACGGCCACCGTGCAGGAGCTGTGCGAGGCGCTGGGCACCAGCGAGTCCACCATCCGGCGTGACCTGACGGAGCTGGACCGGTTGGGCAAGCTGAACAAGGTGCACGGTGGAGCCACCCTGCCGGACAGCCGCTTCCAGGCCGAGGAACCCACCATGCAGGCCAAGGAGACGCTGGCCGTGCCCCAGAAGCGGGCCATTGCGGCGGCTGCCGCTGCCCTCATCCACGCCGAGGACTTTGTGTTCATCGACGCAGGCTCCACCACGCTGGAACTGGTGCGGGCGCTGCAGGGCGAGGCCCTGCAGGCGAACTATGTGACCAACGGCGTGGCCCACGCCCGGCTGCTGGCCCAGAAGGGCTGCCGG
>OHAI01003182.1_pt1 | contig 11361 bp, 10 predicted proteins | sample 1577091 | NCBI WGS metagenome assembly OHAI01 (sample SAMEA3541548, study PRJEB24748) | human gut metagenome | biome: human gut; feature: human-associated habitat; material: faeces | place: China | collected 2012
GTGAAGTTGTGGTTACAGCTTTGGGATTGAAGCGTGAAGAAAAAGCTTTAGGATAACAGAAGGTCGCAAATCAGGAGACACAAGTTTCAAAAAAAACAAGGAAGCTATTTCGTGCCGGAAAGGTAATTCTAATGGAGACGGTTTACTTCTCAATCTCTTTTGAAACACAACACTAGCTTTACCAATATCGTGCAACAATGCACCCTGAAGAGCAACCTCAGTATCCATTCCGGCATAACGGGCTGCTACAACTGCAAAATCAGCAACAGACTCCAAATGTGATCCCAAAGTAGTAGCTCCGTTTTCTACACTCTTGGCTAAAATATGATTATAATTGTTCATACCTTTCTTTTTGGACAGGATTGCCGACTATTTCAATATACCCCACCATTTCTTCATTTTCTTTGAATCGGTTATATCCGACAAGAAATGAATCTGAATTTGTCTCAAAACGAAGTTCATATCCGTCCAGCCGATCAAATTCCTCTTGAGTCATCTCCTTAATTGAAGCATCCGGTAAAAGCACATCTTCATTTCTACATAAACAAATATGTTGTAGTGCTGCTCTTTCAGCATCATCCGAGTACTCAAAAGCTAGATATAAACTAGGGTAAAGCATTACGCCACGCTTAAGAATAGAACGTTCTTTTATATATTGTTTTCCCTTTTTACTCCAAGCTTTAGCTTGAACTACTTCTTGTTGTACATCGATACCAGCATAGATTAACCTATGCCTTAATATACTTTTCACTTCAAGTTTCTGCCTGATCCCTTCTACTATGGAAGGAGTCAGAAATTGCTGAGAATAAGTTTCACCACCACTTGCATCCCTAACTGCGGTCCAAGGCTTGATAAAGCCAAAAGGACCTGTAAATTTAACTACATAGTATTTCATAACAGATAGTTTTATAACAAAGAACCGAATGAAGAACCTGTTGAATTTCCAAGACCTACTGTCCATGCAAACAGTTTACTTTGCGGACTTCCGTGAATAATAACAGGACACATACTGGCTTTACTCCTGACACCGTGTATAGTCACCATTTTTACCTGCTTTTGGGGATAGTTCAGATCAAATTCGATTTTTAATGTTTCATCCTCAGGCAGTCCTGCCTCTTCCATCTTATGTTTCAAAGTTTCCGTCATTAGCATACCACTGACTTCATCATCATATAGGTAGAACTTATAATTCCGAGTTCCATCTTGAAGCCGTTTAATAAAAATAGGAGAAGCTAGTCTGAAATACTGTGCGTCTTCCGAAAAAATCGGTTGATTGACTATTGTAATATCCCGCACCGCAAGTCCACAAAACATTTCAGGATCAGATAAAATTGTTCTAATCAATATCTTCAGATACCCATCTTCATAAAAGCTAACAAAGAAATCTGCACCATCAGGAAAATTAAAGCCTTGATTTTTAATCATCTCCCCACCCAATAACCAAGAAAAAGAATACAAAGAAATCTTATCATGTATTTCATTATTCCCTAACCATTTATGAATTGTTCCTATTAGCTTTTGTTGATAATCAAAAGGAACTACAGAAGAATTCGAAGTTGTTTGTATGTGTATTCTCATATTCGTTTTATTTTTACGTTGCAAGTAAAAGATTTTATTTTAGAATCCAGTATATTTGTTCCTCTTTTTTTAGATATATGCTCAGAAACATAAAAGGAAAACCAATATCACAAAGTAAAAAATTACGTATGCTATTTATAAAGATAACAAAGTTTTAGAATACAGAAAAGAGCATCTTCCATTTATTCTCGTACCTTTGTAGTACGATTAAAAAAACATCCTATAATAATGAAGAACTTTATCAAGGGATTCCGGTTTACTCCCTCCAATTACCCGGCTGAAGTAGAAGCGAAAATACAGAAATACAGAAAACAAGGTTACAAACTCCCACCGCGCAAAGTACTGCGTACTCCCGAACAACTGGAAGGAATCCGTGAGAGTGCCAAAATCAATACTGCCCTGTTGGATTATATTTCGGAGAATATCCGTGAAGGAATGTCGACTGAAGAAATCGATGTCATGGTATATGACTTCACTACAAAGCACGGTGCCATCCCTGCTCCTCTTAACTACGAAGGATTTCCTAAAAGCGTCTGTACCAGTATCAATGATGTGGTATGCCACGGTATTCCCAGCAAAACAGAAATACTGCAAAGCGGAGATATCATCAATGTAGATGTTTCTACCATTTACAAAGGATATTTCTCCGACGCATCCCGTATGTTTATGATCGGTGACGTAAGTCCCGAAATGCGCAAACTGGTTCAAGTGACTAAAGAGTGTATGGAAATAGGTATAGCCGCCGCACAGCCTTGGAAACAATTAGGAGATGTAGGCGCCGCTATTCAGGAACACGCAGAAAAGAACGGATTCAACGTGGTACGCGATCTTTGCGGGCATGGTGTAGGAATGCAGTTTCATGAAGCACCGGATGTGGAACATTTCGGACGCCGGGGAACAGGAATGATGATCGTTCCGGGCATGACCTTTACCATTGAACCGATGATAAATATGGGTACTTATGAAGTATTTGTTGACGAAGCTGACGGATGGACGGTATGCACGGATGACGGACTGCCTTCTGCCCAATGGGAGAATATGATTCTGATTACTGAAACCGGAAACGAAATTCTGACTTATTGATGGAACTGATTCTACTTATTGTTATTGCCGCATTAGCAGTAATCTCGATTGTACTATCACTGGCAAAAGGAAATAATCATGCGCAAGCGGAACAATTACAGGCAGCCTTGCGCCAGCAAATGCAAGAGAACCGCGAAGAACTAAACCGCAGTATCCGGGAACTTCGCATGGAAATGACCCAAACGCTGAATCAGAATATGCAACAATTGCAAGACGTACTGCATAAGAACATGATGACAAACGGGGAACTGCAACGCCAAAAGTTCGACACAATGGCACGCCAGCAAGAGGTCTTGATAAAATCGACTGAAAAGCGGCTGGATGATATGCGACTGATGGTGGAAGAAAAATTGCAGAAGACATTGAATGAACGCATTGGACAGTCCTTTGAAATCGTCCGCTCACAACTGGAAAATGTACAGAAGGGACTGGGAGAAATGAAATCTCTCGCACAAGACGTCGGTGGACTGAAAAAAGTATTGAGTAACGTAAAAATGCGCGGTACATTCGGTGAAGTTCAGTTAGGAGCATTGCTGGAACAGATGATGAGTCCGGAACAATATGACGCCAATGTGAAAACCAAGAAAAGCGGAACTGAATTTGTGGAATTTGCCATTAAGTTACCGGGTAAGGATGATGCGAACAGCACTGTATACCTGCCTATCGATGCAAAATTCCCGAAAGATGTATATGAGCAATACTACGACGCTTTCGAGGCAGGAGATACTGCATTGATGGAATCATCCGGCAAGCAACTGGAAACAACCATCAAGAAAATGGCGAAAGATATTCACGATAAATATGTAGACCCGCCTTTCACCACAGACTTTGCCATCATGTTCCTGCCTTTTGAAAGCATCTATGCAGAGGTGATCCGAAGAACAAGCTTGGTAGAGACGCTACAAAAAGAATATAAAATTGTAGTAACGGGACCAACTACCCTTGGTGCTATATTGAACAGTCTTCAGATGGGATTCCGCACGCTGGCTATTCAAAAGCGTACCGGAGAAGTGTGGACAGTTTTGGGAGCAGTTAAAACTGAATTCAGCAAATTCGGAGGCCTACTCGAAAAGGTACAGAAGAACCTGCAAAGTGCCGGTGACCAACTGGAAGAAGTGATGGGAAAAAGAACCCGCGCTATTGAACGGAAACTACGTCAAGTAGAACAATTGCCCCATGAGGAAAGTCAGAGAATTCTGCCGATAGCGGATGACGGGGATGATGAATAAAACAAAAATTATAGACCTTTTAAGATGGTGTCGCTATCCGGTTGGGATAGTGTCACCATGTTGATTGGATGGTGTCACTATGCTGATTGGATAGTGTCACTATGCTGGCTATATAGTGACACTATTTATAAACTAATTAGTTATCAGTTGAATAATTAATCTTCAATGCACTACATTCCCTCAGCACCTGCTTGGTATCCGTCACGTATCCCATCTTACACCCTTTCTCTATCTTGAGGCCAATAACCAAACTTTCCGGATCAGCTTGCTTTGCACGTGCAGCAGTGACTTTCTGTTTCAATTCCGTTAAAGTATAATCTTTCATTACTTCCTTCCCTTCCGAAGTGTGAATTGTTACCACAATCCCACTGATTTTCTCCTCCATTGACAGCTCTTTCAATCCATAATTTCTCGTAGCACCTTCCGACAGTAGAACGGGAAACAATCGGTCCAACGCTTCTTCACTTTTATCTGTCAATGTAATAGACAAATCAGCACGAATTTGCTCAAATGCTCCTTTTACTTCTTTGAGTATAGTAGTGAGTGCAGCAATTTCACTTCCGCGATCAACCTGAAAAGAAATAACTTGGTATTCTTTCCTCTTACTTTCTTCCCAGGACTTCGTCAAATTCTTCACAATAGTAGACTTCAACTCATCCACTGAACATACATCATTATCGAACATCACCCTATTTTGTTTATTAACAAAAAGGGAGTGAACCTGTCTTGCTTTAATCTTAGAGGGTGGATACGCTCCATTAACCAGCTTGCTGTATCTCTCTCCCCCTTCTTTGAAAAAAAACATCAAAGATGAATAATCATCCGCTTCTTTCTGCTGAAGTTCAGACTGAATCTGTCGCGGAACTTCTTTCACTTCCGGCTGTGCAAACACATAAAGCGCTCCAGCCATCACAGGCACGGCAAGCAACAGCTTTAATCGTGCCCAACGATTGGTTCTTTCTTTTAACATCATAGTGATACGTTTTTTAAGTTTAGAGTGATTAAAGCCATTAGCCATAGAGTAGACCCTTGTACCAACAGCTTTTTTCACCAGTAATAATTGATATTTAGTTGCATCGATGCCTGTATTAATTACGCCATTATCGGCTTCAAATTCATGTACTTCCTGCAACTCCCGTTTTAGTAGCCAAACGACAGGATTAAACCAATAAACAAGCAGGAATATCTGCATAAACAATAAGTCCAAAGTATGATGATTTCGTAAATGCATCGTTTCGTGGAGGAGTATTTCTTCGGACTGTTGAGAGTAGTCAGCTGCTGAAATAACAATATATTTACCCCAGCTAAATGAAGCAGTTGGCTGCTGAGGAATCACTAATACATAGTTTCCAAACTGTTTTTTCTCTGACGTACGAATCAACTGAATCAAACGACAAGTGGACAAAGACAACCAGATCAGTGTCACCAAAGCCCCCACTCCATATATAAAAGCTAAAGTCACAGGAATCCAATTCAAAGAGTTTATTTCCGGATTCTTTTCAGATATAAGAATAGGATCTTCCATCTGTTCCGGATTTAGAATGACAGACTCCGTACTTTGCAATATCTCGTGAATGGCATACAACGGACTATGCAAAAAAGTCTCCTCGGTAGTTGTCAGCTCTATAAGTGGAAGCAAAGTACATCCTAACAACCCAACCAACAAAGTGATGCGGTTGAAACGGAAAAAAGTACTCCGGCTCATCAGCAGCTTAAAGAAAATATAAAAGACCACTAAGCAACATCCGGATTTCAGCAGATAGAATAAAAAAGCTCCCATTGTGTTTTCAGATTAAAAGTTGTTTGTCCATAGAATAAAAATCGTATCTGTCCGATAGACCAGAGAGAGATTACTTCTTCTTTTTACTTTGCTCTATATACTCTATCAGCGATTTTAGTTCATCAACAGACATCCCTTCTTCTTCAATAAAAGAAGACACTACATTGATATAGGAATTATTATAATACTGGGAAACCACTTCTTTAAGTGCCGAACTCTTATACTCCTTTTCCGAAACAAGAGCATAATATTGATAAGTATTTCCGTAGGCTTTATACCCCACAAAACCTTTCTCCTCCAGCCCTCGAACAAGGGTAGAAACTGTGTTATAATGCGGTTTTGGTTCATCATAGAATGATAGAAGTTCACGAACAAACATAGGTCCATGTTCCCAAAATATACGCATAATTTCTTCCTCTTTGACGGTCAATCGTTTCATCTGTTTCATAGTCTACATATTTATTGTTCTTCCAATGGCACAAATATAATACTATTTTTCAAACAAACAACTAACACTATTAGTTAATCTACTAAATAAAGCAGTTGTTTAACTAATATTATTAGTAGATATCATTTTCACCTTATATTATATATACAATAAAAAAGGCATATCGCCTGATGAATATCCGATATGCCTGCACGACTGATCTCTAGTTATTATTTCCGCTTTCGGACAGGTAATACTATCCTGAGTACAATGTATCCTAATAATCCGGAAAGAATAGTCCCCGATAGCACTCCGAACTTAGCCTGATTCAACAGAACAGGGTAGTTTGCACCAAAAGAAAGATTGGCAATGAAAAGCGACACCGTAAAACCGATCCCTCCCAACAGAGCTATACCGGAAAGATTCTTCCAAGTCATACCCGGCGGCATTGGAGTAAGTTTTATCTTTATAGCCAACCAGGTAAAGAAATAAATTCCCGCAAATTTACCAAACAGCAACCCTGCTGCCACTGCCATCCCTACACTTCCCACCAACTCACCGCCGCCACTAAAGACAACGCCTGCATTGACAAAGGCAAACAACGGAAGAATCAGATAATTGACAGCTCCATGCAAATTATCCTCCAAAGACTGCAGAGGACTGATAACACGGTCGGAAGCAGATTCGACCTCTTTCAGTTTGGCAATCTGCTCATTAGTCAATACGATACTTCCCGATTCCACCACCGGGAAACCTGCAATTGTATGACGAATATGCTCGATATATTTTCCGACATCTAGACGGGGTTTCGCCGGAATAACAAACGCCAGAATAACTCCCGAAATGGTACTATGAATACCGGATTGCAAAAATAAATACCATATAACGACACCGATCACTAAAAAGAAAATCTTATTGGTAGTCCCACGCTTCCCTATAAAATAAAGTAAAACGTAAAGCAATGCGGCTATCAGAATATACCCATACGACACATGCGAACTATAAAAAAGAGCAATTACAAGGATACCTCCGATATCATCAACTACCGCAAAAGCCGTCAGAAATATCTTCAGGCTCAACGGCACACGGCTTCCCAACAGACTTAATACCCCTAACGAAAAAGCAATATCCGTTGCCATTGGAATGGCCAATCCCTGACTTCCCGCACTGCCCGGAGGACAGATTGACATATAAACAATCACCGGAAACAGCATACCGCCACAGGCAGCAATAAAGGGAAGCGCCGCCTTGCGGAAGGAAGAAAGCTCACCAACCAACAACTCCCGTTTGATCTCCAATCCTACCAGCAAGAAAAAGATGGTCATCAACCCGTCATTGATGAACTCGATCATCCGCAGATTCTCTCCGCCATGCGAAAGCAGATTAAAATTACCGATCTGCAAATGAAGTTCATGCAAAAGGAACTCCTGATAAACCGGAGCAACCGGAGAATTGGCTATGATAGCAGCCGCTATTGCCGCTACAAACAAAAGGATACTCGCCGCAATATTCATTGACGAGAAATTTCGCATTGTACGCAAAATTGTCATAATGAAAGGTGTTTATAGTATTTGATCCGCAATATATGGATTTTTTTAATCATTATAGCTCCTTAAAGCCAAGTTTTTCACCCAAAGGACAAATATTCCTGTCAGAATAAGATTCAACACCAATGTAAGTACGGAAATGACCAGTGCCGGACCGCCGAGATTATAACCCAATGCAATAAATATAATTCCGGCACCTACCTCACCGCGGGTAAACATACCAATGGAAAGTGCCAGTCGCTCACTCAACTTCCGGTCACGATAGAAGAACATCGGACAAAGTTTGCCTATATTCGATAAGAAAGAGACTATGACAACATGGAACAAAATCATTCCCCAGGACATCATCTCCTGCGAACCTGTCACCGAATGCGTTCCTGTATGAGTTTCCGCAAAGTTAACTCCGATAAAATGAGGCATACTCATACCTACCAAGAACATAAACAGGAAGGAGATTCCAGTAGAGACTTTTCGTTCTACAGGAGTATCGTGCTCTTTATGCTTCATGATCATACCCAATACAAATGCCGGCAACAGAACTTCGATATGGATACTTCCTTCTTCTCCATACAGCTCTTTACTGCCGAGATAAAGTATCTGCGTAGCCAGAAATATGATAACGGAATAGAAGAGAATAGCTTTCCAATCCTGCCGCCAGTTATACTTATTCAGTTGTTTCCATCCAATGGACAACAGCATAAATACAATAACCACCACAATAATCAGCTGCCAACGCAAACCAATCATCATGATCTGAAGAGGGATCATCAAAAGAATGGTATCCAGATCATCAAAAATAGCCAGGACCTGAATCTTCTTATATATCCAGCTGGACTTTAACCCGATAGCCGCCAGCATCGTAAACAAGATGCCGGCCGACGTAGGTGCGGCAAAACGACTTAGTAACAGATTCTCTTTCCAAGCCTCCCAACTATTCCAGTAATCAGGCGGAAGAAGCACGAATACATAATAGATAGCAATCATGAACCAAGGCAGGGCAGCTGTAGCCATCGCTATAAGATAATCCTCGGCATAACTTTTCCAGCGGACTTTGTCGAGCACAAACTCCCGACCCACATTAATCATTATAAAACTAAGACATACATAAAGTAGTATATTCGACAGGACCTTAACAGTTCCATATCCTTCTCCCGCTATCATCGGGAGGAATTGTGAAATGACGAGCCCCAACATCAGGAAGCCCGAAAAAGACAGAACTTTTCTCATATTTATAGTTGTTTGTTTCAAAAAAGGTGATTGCCAAGGAAAGCTCTGCAGACAGAAGACAATCACCTGGTGTATTAAAAAACTAACCGCAAGCCGATTTGTTCAGAATAACTCTCTGAAAAATCGCTTGCGGTTCATTTTTTAATCCAGCTTCAGTACGGCGAGGAAGGCTTTCTGCGGCACTTCCACATTACCGATTTGTTTCATTCGTTTTTTACCCTTTTTCTGCTTTTCAAGCAGTTTACGTTTACGGCTCACGTCACCACCATAACACTTCGCAGTTACATCCTTGCGAACTGCCTTAATAGTTTCACGAGCTATAATCTTAGCCCCGATAGCTGCCTGAATAGCGATTTCAAACTGCTGGCGAGGGATTAATTCTTTCAGTTTCTCACACATCCGGCGTCCCATATCATACGCGTTATCGAAGTGAATCAGCGTAGAAAGCGCATCGACCGGTTCACCATTCAACATGATGTCCAGTTTCACCAACTTGGAAGGACGGAAACCATTGGGATGATAGTCGAACGACGCATATCCTTTCGAAATACTCTTCAATCGGTCATAGAAGTCGATCACGATTTCACCCAAAGGCATGTTATAATATATTTCCACACGATTACCGGAAATATACTCTTGTTTCAAGAGTTCTCCACGTTTCCCCAGACAGAGGGTCATAATCGGGCCGATATAATCGGTAGTCGTAATAATAGACGCTTTGATATAAGGTTCTTCAATATGGTCGATCAACGTCGGATCAGGCATACCACCGGGGTTATGCACTTCTTTCATATTGCCTTGTTTATCATATATATTATAAGATACGTTAGGCACGGTAGTAATCACATTCATGTCGAATTCACGATCCAGACGTTCCTGTACAATCTCCATGTGAAGCAATCCGAGGAAACCGCAACGGAAACCGAAGCCCAGTGCCAATGAAGATTCCGGCTGGAAAGTCAGCGAAGCGTCATTCAACTGCAATTTTTCCAAAGAAGCACGCAGATCCTCAAAATCTTCCGCCTCAATCGGATAGACTCCGGCAAAAACCATTGGCTTCACTTCTTCAAAACCCGCAATCGCTTTATCACACGGACGGGCAACATGAGTAATGGTATCTCCCACTTTCACCTCTTTCGAGGTCTTGATACCCGATATAATGTAACCTACATCGCCCGTACGAAGTTCGTTACGTGGAACCAGTTCCATTTTCAGTACACCTACTTCATCGGCATCATACTCTTTTCCGGTATTAAAGAACTTCACTTTATCTCCCTTGCGGATTACTCCATTTTCGATCTTAAAGTAAGCGATAATACCACGGAAGGAGTTGAATACAGAGTCAAAAATCAATGCCTGCAACGGAGCTTCCTCATCACCTTCGGGATGCGGAATGCGTTCGATAACGGCTGCGAGGATTTCCTCCACGCCCATTCCGGTCTTACCGGATGCACGGATAATCTCATCACGCTTGCAGCCCAACAGTTCTACGATTTCGTCCTCTACCTCTTCGGGCATGGCACTTGCCATATCACATTTATTGATAATGGGGATAATTTCGAGATCATGTTCGATAGCCATATACAGATTGGAGATGGTCTGTGCCTGCACTCCCTGCGATGCGTCTACGATAAGCAGCGCACCTTCGCAAGCGGCAATGGAACGGGATACCTCATACGAAAAATCCACGTGCCCCGGAGTATCTAGCAAAGTCATGTTTATTTCTTCATTTTTATTTTTCCACTTTAACTGTGCCTGCTTTGAGAATATTGTAATTCCACGCTCACGCTCAAGGGAATATGTATCCAAAAATGCATCTTTATGGTCAACTCTTCCTAATTTCCTTATGTTTCCTGTTGTATATAACAAAGCCTCTGATAATGTAGTTTTTCCTGCATCTACATGTGCCAAAATTCCTAATATCAATTGTTTCATACGCCTGTTCTCCTCTATATATCAAAATAAGTCAAGAACTCTGTTCTTCACATCATTCCTGACTTGATTTTTCATTATTATTTACTGTTTAGTATATCTGTTAATTTTGCAAATTCTTCCAGCGTAAACGCTTCACCTCTTACGCTTTCTGATTTGCCCATTGAAACAAGTGCCTCTGTAACCTGTTCTCTTGTAAAATTTAATTCCGGTGAGTTTTTCAATCCGTTAGCCAATGTTTTACGTCTCTGATTAAATGAAGCACGTATAATCTTAAACATTAGTTTCTCATTGCTTACTTTTACCTGAGTATCTTTGTGTCTTGTAAGTTTTATAACTGCAGAATCTACATTTGGCTTTGGCATAAAACATGATGCCGGAACCTTTAATACTATATCTGCTGTTGCATAATACTGAACGGCTAATGATAAAGCTCCATAATCCTTTGAACCGGGACCTGTTTTCATTCTGTCCGCGACTTCCTTTTGAACCATAATTGTAATGCTGTCAATTGGCACTCCACTTTCAAATAATCCCATTATGATAGGAGTTGTTATA
>OHAI01003185.1_pt1 | contig 11355 bp, 15 predicted proteins | sample 1577091 | NCBI WGS metagenome assembly OHAI01 (sample SAMEA3541548, study PRJEB24748) | human gut metagenome | biome: human gut; feature: human-associated habitat; material: faeces | place: China | collected 2012
TAGATAAGAAAAATATCAGGGGGTGCTTTTATGAATGATACTCAGGGCAGGCACGATTGTGGAACAGCCCCCGCTGAACGGAACAAAAATAGCATTATGGGTATATCTGCAATCCGGTGTGCAATGTCGTGCGCTGGAAAGCGGATTGTTCGAAGTGTCACATGGGGCTTACCGCCATCTGTGGGGCGGTTCGGCTTGTAACCGGGCGGCCAATTCGGAATACCAGACCCGTTTGCTGCTGAATGATTATATCCTGCAACTGATTGCACAGGGAGGGCATCTGGCCGAGAACTGCATTCGTACTTGGTTTTTTGTACAGAATGTAGATGTGAATTATGCTGGAGTGGTAAAAGCCCGTAACGAAGTGTTTGTGACGCAGGGCCTGACACCACAAACACATTATATAGCCAGTACCGGTATTGGCGGGCGTCATGCCGATACACAGATACTGGTACAGATGGATACGTATGCCGTATTGGGTATCCGCCAGGAACAGATTCATTATTTATATGCACCGACTCATCTGAATCCTACGTATGAGTATGGAGTAAGTTTTGAGCGTGGTACGTATGTGGATTATGGCGACCGACGTCAGGTTTTCATATCCGGTACGGCCAGTATCAATCACAGGGGGGAAGTGGTGCATCCGGGTGATATCCGGAAACAGACCGAACGCATGTGGGAAAACGTGGAGACCTTGTTGAAGGAAGCAGAAATGTCGTTCGATGACATCGGACAGATGTTGGTTTACCTGCGCGATGCGGCAGATTATGCCGTGGTGCGGGAGATGTTCGACCAGCGTTTCCCGGAAATGCCAAAAGTGATTTTGTTGGCTCCTGTCTGCCGTCCGGGTTGGCTGATAGAGATGGAGTGCATGGGCACAAAAATGATGAAGCATACACAGTATCCTGGTTTTTAGTTTGTATGAAAGAACGTCTGTGGAAAAACGTCTGGGTAGTTCTTTATGTGGTGCTGATGGGAGTATTGGCCATAGCTACTTTTTTAGAGCATGCATACGGAACAACTTTTGTCCAGACACATATATATCATGCTTGTTGGTTTTGTGGCTTGTGGGGTGCGCTGGCTTTCGGGCTTGTGCGGGCATGTGGCAAATGCCGGCTGTGGAAGCGCCTCCCGGTCTTGTGGTGGCATGGCTCTCTTTTAGTGATACTGGGAGGGGCCATGCTTACCTACCTGACAGGCGAAAAAGGGTATGTACATCTGGTGCAGGGGCAAGAAGTGAAGAGTTTTATCCGGACTTCCGATCAGCAAACGAGGATGTTGCCTTTCAGCCTTTCTCTGGACAGCTTCAGGGTGGTTTATTATCCGGGAACGGAAGCTCCTTCTGATTACAAGAGTTACGTGAGTTATAAAGTGAATGGAAAATGTAAAGAAGAGGTAATTTCAATGAATCACATTCTTTCTGTTAAAGGTTATCGTTTTTATCAGTCATCATACGACCCGGATTTGTCCGGAAGCTGGTTGAGTGTAAACTATGACCCTTGGGGAATTGCTGTGACCTATGTCGGTTATCTGTGTCTGGCTTTCTCCTCCTTGTGGCTGTTAGGCAGCCGGAAGGAGACATTTTTCCGCTTGTTACGTCATCCCCTATGGAGAAAAACGGGACTGGTATGGCTGGGAATATTGCTTTCCAGTTGACGGCTCAAGCTCGTCCGGTCAGTGTCCTGGCCCGTCAGGATGCGGAAAAGTTGAAGATGCGGCAAGTGATATATCACGACCGTGTGGCACCCTTCCATACCCTGGCCCGTGACTTTGTTATCAAGTTGAACGGAAAACCTTCTTATCATGGTTTGACACCGGAACAGGTGGTGGCCAGTTGGTTACTTTATCCCGAAGAATGGCAGCACGAACCGATGTTTCGGGTGAAAAGTAAACGGTTGAGGCAGGACTTAGGATTGAAATCGGAGTGTGCCGCACTCGTAGATTTATTCGATGGAAAGACCTATCGATTGGAGAGGTTGTTGCAGAGACTACAGGACGAAGTGCGAAATACGCATGAGAAAGGCTGGTTGGAGAACCGTCAGGCAAAAAAGTTGGAAAAAGAAGTGTTGGAACTGGATGAGAAGGTAGGTATGGTACTGATGCTTCAGAAAGGTACTTTTATCCGTCCTTTGCCGGAGGATGGAAGTGTCACTCCGTTATCGCCGTTAAGGATACGGGCAGAGATTTTCTATCATGCGGTACCGTTCACTAAAATTTTGTTTATGGCTAATCTTTCTTTAGGTTTGCTGGCTTTGGGCTGGTGGGTCTATTCCTGTGTGATGCAAGAAGGCGATAAGGCAAGAAACTGGAGGAGTAGGTGGCGACGGATATGGGTGTGGGCTGTATGGATGTCCTGTCTGTGTCATTGGACTTCTTATTTGCTTCGCTGGTATATTGGAGGACGGATTCCTTTGGGAAACGGACATGAAACGATGCTTTTTTTAGCGGGATTTCTGTTATTGTGTACTTGTATCTGGCAGCGGCGCTTCTCATTTTTACTTCCAGCCGGTTTATTGCTTTCCGGTTTTACCTTGCTGGTAGCTTATCTGAGTGAGATGAATCCGCAGATAACCCCGTTGATGCCGGTATTGCTGTCACCCTGGCTGAGTCTGCATGTCTCATTGATTATGGTGTCGTATGCCTTATTTGCTTTGATGTGTCTGTGTAGTATCCTGTCACTGAGTGTTCGGCGGCATACATGGCAGCGGCAACGGCTGACTTTATTTTGTCGGGTCTTGCTTTATCCGGCAGTGTTGTGCTTGGGAATCGGAATTTTTATCGGTGCGATATGGGCCAACGTGTCCTGGGGAAGCTATTGGGCCTGGGACCCGAAAGAAGTTTGGGCTCTGATTACTTTCATGCTTTATGGAATGGCTTTTCATGTGAAAAGTATCCCTCGTTTCAGAAATCCGTACTTTTTTCATTGGTTTTTAATCGTCTCGTTCTCTGCCATACTGATGACCTATTTCGGCGTAAACTATGTACTCGGAGGAATGCACAGTTATGCCGGATAAGTGATAGCTTTTTATCCTTTTGGGCGAATGATTTGTTTATTGATAGTTTTTCATTACCTTTGGATAGTGAATTTAAAAATGGACGAAGTATGAAATCTTTGAATTATGCATTAGTCAGTTCGCTCTGTGCATTAGTTATCGGTATATTATTGGTCACATGGCCAGATGTAGCAGTGAGTTACCTGGTAATTACTATCGGGGTGTTGTTCCTTATTCCCGGACTGGTCGGATTGTTTTCTTATCTGGCCCTGTTGAACAAGAGTAAGGCGGATGCTCCTCGTCCGGTTTTCCCTATAGTTGCGTTAGGCAGTACACTTTTCGGTGTATGGCTGATTATCATGCCTTCTTTCTTTGTCGGGGTGCTGATGTATGTGTTAGGCATTCTGTTGGTTTTGGGTGGTATCAGTCAGCTGGCTAACCTGATTGCTGCGCGTTCATTCATGCCGGTTCCATTTGGGGTATATATAGTGCCCGTATTGATTTTGGCAGCGGGAATCACAGTCCTGTTCAATCCGTTTGCTACGGCTGAGATACCCTTTATTGTGTTGGGAATTTCTTCCATTGTATATGCATTGATGGATATGGTCCGTTTGTTGCGTTTCCGCAAAAAGAACAAGAACATACAAGATGTGACACCTATAGAAGAAATTAAGGAATGAAGCGATTTGACAGACTTGATTTGTTACCGGAAGGCCAGGATATGGTGGCAGGTATAGACATGACGGGTGGTTTTTACCGCTTGTTCCAGACTTCGGCGCCTTTTCCAGGGTGTATTTTTCTGCTCTGTCTGAGAGGAAGTTGCCGGGTGAAAATCCATTTGACATGTTATGACTTGAAAGAAGGCTCTTTGGCCATTATATTCCCGGGAGTATTTTTTCAGATTCAGGAGCAGAGTAAGGACTGCCGGTTTATTTTTGTCGGTTTTTCCAAAAAGCTGATAGAAGGAGCCAAGTTGTTTTCTTATACCGTGGAGTACACTCCTTATATCTTTGAACGGCCGGTAATTGAGATGAAGAAAGACGTATATGAACTGTTCCGGGATAGTATCCGTCTCTTGATTCGCCGACAGAAGATAAAAGAAGAAATGAGCGGAATGCAAATCAGTTTGATTTATACGCAGCTGCTTCTTTCTTTAGGCAGTGTATACAAGAAAAGAGGGGAGGAAGAAGATTCACCGAGATACAATCGAAATCAGGAAATTGTAAAGGAACTGGTTCGTATTATTGTGCAATATTATAAAACGGAACGCAATGTGTCTTTCTATGCCGAGAAACTGCATCTTTCGCCCCAGCATCTGAGTACAACGGTGAAGAAAGTTACCGGAAAGACCTTGACCGACATTCTTTCTTCGTTCATCATACGCGATGCGCAGGCTAAGCTTCGTTCTACGGATATGACGGTACAGGAAATAGCCTATTCGTTGAATTTTTCGGATATTTCCTTTTTCGGAAAATACTTCAAACGTTATACGGGCATGTCGCCCAAGCAGTATCGGAACATGTAAAAACAATAAGGGCAGGTGTATTTGTTTACGCCTGCCCTTATTGTTTTTGAGGACTATCTTTTATCCAAACATTGGAGTGATATATTGTGTCAGCAAGTATCCTCCGCCTACCAGCCAGATGTAAAGCAATCCTGCCAGCAAGAACGGTTTGGCACCAGCTTGTTTGAATTTCTCCAGACTGGTATCTGTACCCAGTGCTGTCATAGCCATTGTCAGCATGAAGGTATCGATGTACTCAATGGCACCGTTCAGTGGAATATCTTTTACGGTCTCGGCTCCTGTGAGGTATTGCAGCAAGGAGTTCAGGCAGATGATACCGATGAATCCGAATGCAAACCAGGGAATAGTGATTTTGCTCTTTTCTGCTTTACCTTCAGGATTTGCTTTTTTCCGTCCTGCCAATGCAAAGCTCATGATGACCAGTACCGGTGCCAGCATCATGACGCGGATCATCTTGGTGATGGTAGCTGTTCCGGCAATTCCTAATGAATCGGTCGGGTCCATGGCATTTCCTGCTCCTGCTACGTGAGCAACTTCATGCAGGGTGCTTCCAGTGTAGATGGCTACTCCCGTATCTCCCAGTGCATCCAGCATACCGGCACGGTACATAATCGGATAGAGGAACATGGAAATGGTTCCGAAAATGACTACCGTAGATACGGCAATGGCCGTTTTATGTCCTTCACATTTTACCACCGGTTCTGCACCCAGTACGGCTGCTGCTCCACAGATGGCGCTACCGGTAGCTGTCATAAGAGAAGTATCTTTGTCCATTTTCATCAGTTTGCCCAGCCAGATGCCCAGGAAAATAGTACCGGCTACGATGATGGTATCGATAACCACAGCAGGGAGTCCTACGGCGGCTACTTGTGTCAGTGTCAGACGGAATCCGTAGAGTACGATACCAGCACGCAGCACCTGCTTGGTGCAGAACTTGATACCGGGAATCCAAGTCTCAGGAAGTTTGTTGCGCAGGCTGTTGGCATAAAGCATTCCCAAAATGATACCCACAATCAGTGGACTGAAAGAAAGACTTTTCACGAAGGGTATTTCGGCAATGTAGAAAGCTGCAAAAGAAAATAATGCAATCAATAAAATACCATGGAGGGTATTGGCTCTGTTTCCTTTCTTGAACATATCAGTTTGTTTTTAGTGATTTTGATTTTATTTCGAGCGCAAAGATAGAAGATTTCCATGGAATGTCCTATTTACATTTTTTTATGCGTGATAACTAAAAGTAATAATGTGTATTGCTTGGCCTTTATTGGGTGGTTTTGTGCTTCTTGCTTTTTATGCTATCTTTGCATGGAATTAAAAATGGAAAAGGAATGAAATTATTAATCAAGTCATGTCTGGCGGTGGCTTTATTTGCTGGCATCTGTCTGGCTGGATGTAAGGAAAAGGACATGTCAATGAAAATGAACAATCCGCGTAATATCAGGGGAGTTATCAGCTATAAACGTTCGTTTGGAGATTTGAATGATGTGCAACTGGCTACAGCCAAGAAAATAGGTATCCGTCCTATCAGTACCCGTGAAGAGGCGGAAGAAATGAAGGACCGGTTGATTGAAATTGCCGCTTGTGAACGGTATGGTCTGGACTCTTTGACGCATTCAATTCCCTACCTGATACCTCAGGCCAGTGCGCTGCTGGATACCATCGGAGTTAATTTCTTGGATTCACTGGAAAACAAAGGACTGAATCCCAATAAAATCATTGTAACGTCTGTGACTCGTACGAAGGATGACGTGAAGCGTCTGCGGAGAACCTATGGAAATGCTTCGCTGAACTCCTGTCATTTTTATGGAACGACATTTGATGTGAGCTGGAAGCGTTTTGAGAAGGTAGAAGACCCTGATGGTCGTCCTATGCAGGATGTAAGTTCGGATACATTGAAGCTGGTGCTGTCGGAAGTGTTACGTGACCTTCGTAAGGCAGACCGCTGTTATGTGAAATACGAGTTGAAACAAGGTTGTTTCCATATTACCGCCCGATAATTAAAGAAGTTATGTTCAGATATTTCATTTATTTGGCCTACGATGGTACTAACTATCATGGCTGGCAGATACAGCCGAACGGAAGTAGTGTGCAGGAAACGCTGATGAAAGCGCTGCATACTTTCTTGCGGGATGAGGCCATTGAAGTGGTGGGGGCCGGACGTACGGATGCCGGAGTACATGCCCGCCTGATGGTGGCACATTTTGATGTGGAATGGATGCTGGATGAAGATACGGTGACGGATAAACTGAACCGTTTGCTGCCGCCGGATATATCAGTGTATCGTGTGCGGAGAGTGAATCAGGATGCGCATGCCCGTTTTGATGCGACTTATCGTACGTACAAATACTACGTTACCACACAGAAGAATCCGTTTAACCGGGCACGACCATCTCCAGCCGGGACATCGACCTCGACCTGTACGAACACACGTTGCAGCCGAGCGCGATCCTGCTGGCCTTCGCCTCCACCAGATACACGAAGCTCTTGGACGCGAACGGATCGCCTGTGACGGCGGGCGCATGGCTCGCCATCGGCGGCACCCTCTCGTTCGCATGGGACGGCGACGAGCCGGACCTCAGCAACGAGTTGACCATCACCCCATTGCCCATGATCCCCAGCGAACTGAGCACATGGGCCGACCTCGACCCCATCAACATCGCGTGGACCACACTGCAACCGTTCACGTGGGGCGAATTCGGACAGATCACATATTTCGAACAATAGGAAGGAAACCCATGGCAGACACCACACGCGCGGAGTTCAACCCCGCAGACATGCCCACCACGCCCAGGCACGGCATCAAATACCCAGGAGCCAACGACCTCGTGCGCTTCGCCTCCCAGCAGTTCCAGGCCATGGCCGAAAGCATCGACGACAACATCGACCAGCTGCCCGACCAGATCACGGCCACGCTGACCGACGCGACCCGTCGCGCCGAAGCCGCCGCGAAAAAGGCTGAACAGGCCGCGGCCAACGCGGGCGGCATGGCAGATGGTGCAGTGGCGGGCTTCGTCAACAAGACCGACAGCGCCACCCGCCAAGCCCTTGACCTGCACTACGTCAAGGTGTTCGAGTCCCCGCACATCGTCACCATCGGCGACAGCTACGCAAGCCCCACGGACGGCCGTAGCTGGGCCGTCCAGCTCGCCAACCTGCTCAACGCGACCCTGCACAACTACGCCATCGCGGGCACCGGCTACCTCACCACCGACGCCACGAAGAACTATCAGGCGCAGGCGGACAAGGCAGTGGCCGATAAATCCTACAACCATAACCGCGTCCAGTACGTCATCGTCGGCGGCAGCCGAAACGACATCGGCGACTACACGGACCACCAGACTGCCATGGCCAGAATCTACGAGACCATGGCCACCAGCTTCCCCAACGCTCGAATCATCTTCGTGCCCATGCTCTGGGACTGGAAACCCGTGGGCGGCTATTGGAGGTCGAATGCCTCCGCGATCATGAGCGGCGTCATGTCTCATGCCCGCGCCGAAGCCATCCCCTACGCATGGACTTGGCTGCTGGGAATGCCGGAACGTTTCAGTGGGACCGATATCCACCCGGACGAAACCGGATCGCTCATCATCGCCCGCTACATCAAGTCGTATCTGGACGGACGCTATACCGGCCGCTACGTGTCACAGGTCGTCAAGGCCCCGAATAACACCGGGCTATGGGCATTGAGTATCACCGCATCAGGCGGGACCATCAGCTACAGCCTTGGAGTCGCCGACAAGGTAGCCATCAGCAACGTGCAGTCATTCCACATCCCGTTGTGGGCAGCTGCATCGAACGACATGACCAACGACGGCTACCCAGGATGGTCCACAGCCATCACCAACAGCGGCAATCAGGCAGCGCTCTTCCACGTGGACCCCATCAGCACACAGGACGCAGGCCAAAACCCGACGGCCTCCGCAGGCATCCAGCCGTTCACAGTGTCCAGCGGACAAGCGCCAGCAGGACGCATGGGTTTGAGCTTCACCAGGGCATGGTGACACCGTGAGCGAAACACTGCTAGTCGCCGTCGTGGGTGGCGTCTGTTCCATCGGAGGCGCGGCGCTGGGGCTGATCGCCTCCACCACCAAAAACCAACTGGAGGCCCACAGGCTCGCCGCCCAGATGCAGGAAGACAACCAGCTGCTATGGCTCTGGAACCGGCAACTAATAGACCACATTTATAAGCAAGACCCGCCGCCGCCACCGAATCCACCCGAAGGACTCTTCGACCACAACGAGTGAGGAAAGGAGACAAACCATGAGCGTCATCAAGGAACGCATCGTGAACCAAGGCCACGGGGCACTCACCCCGTCCTACTTCTGCGTTCACTCCACGGCGAACCCCGGTGCCACCGCAGCCAACCATGCAAGCCTATGGTCACGCGACTACCCCAACGCCGTGCATCTCGTGTCCGACTGGACCGAAGCGCTGCACTGCGTGCCCTACGACCGACTGTGCTGGCAGGTCGGCAACGGCAACCGATACGTGGAGGGCTTGGAAATCTGCGAGGCCACCAACCAAGCGGACTTCCAACGCGGCATCGAGATAGCCGCGCAGGCCGTCCGTGAACGGCTCGCCGCGCACGGCTGGGGCATCGACCGGCTCATCTGCCACAACGAGGCCAGCGCCAGATGGGGCGGCAGCGACCACACAGACCCTATACCCTACTTCGCCAAGTGGGGATACAGCTGGGAGCAATTCAAACAACTAATAGCCGAAGGAGAAACCGACATGGCAGCGAAAACCGACCCAATCAGCTACGGCGGCATGAACGTCACCGTGGAATATGCGTTGCAAGACCTCAACAACAAGATCACCGCACTCACCAACGCCATCAAGTCCCTGCCCACCGAAATCTGGTATGGCCAATCAAACGGAGACATCAAGCAGACCCCGCTCTACACGTTGCGCAACATCGAGTACGAACTGACCAAGACCGACAAGAAGGACACCAAGGAATGAGCAACACCACCAGCACCCCGGACCATGCCGCCAACACCGGATACACGCCCGTGTTCAACGACACCGTGCGCACCGTCGTCTACATCATCGGACTTGTTGCCGTGATCGTCGGTCTCGGCGTCTCCACGTTCGGCGACCCGGCAGTGGGCGACTACATCACCACGGCCGGCGGTTTGCTCGCCGCCGGCTTCGGCGTCGCCTACAACCCGCTACGTATGGCCGGAAAGTAGCCCAGTATGACGATGGTACACATACGATTACGCGCCCCGACCAACGGAGGCACCCGTGCCGGCGTCGGCATGGTCGTGTTCCAACCATCCGCCCGTCATACCGACGACGCAAGTGTGGTGTTGCCCGACACGTTCACCGTGGTGCTGGACGAAGAAGGCGAAGCCACCGTGGACATCCAGCCCACCGGTCCAGACTGGTGTTGGAAAACCGACGAGCAAGTGCCCTACGGGTCTATTCGTTGGTTCACCGTGCCCGACACGGCCGGCACGCTGGAATACGCGGAACTTACGGACGTGGACCCGCGCACGTTCAAACCGGGACGCAACCTCACCGCATGGCAGGCCGTCACCGGCGACATCAAAACCATGATCGACAGCATGCCCCGGTTCCTCACCGGGCACGGCTCCCCGACCATCGACGGCAAGCCGGGTGACATCTACCTCGACTTGGACACCATGGACCTCTACACCAACAACCAAGAAAGGAACTAACCATGACATTCGGAAAAATCGGCAGCCTACGCGGCGAACAGGGACCACAGGGCCCACGCGGACCCGAGGGACCGCAGGGGCCGAAGGGCGAAACCGGCGCGCAAGGCCCTGCCGGAGCCAGGGGCGAAACCGGCGCGCAAGGCCCAGCCGGAGCCAGGGGCGAAACCGGTGCGCAAGGCCCAGCGGGTCCGGCGGGTCCGGGCATCGTATTCACCCAGGGTGCTCCCACCGGCAGCGGCGTGGCCGGCGCGATGTACGTGGACAAAACCACGTTCGATGTGTACGTGTGGAGAGCCGACTAATGGCCTACGACCGCATCGGCAATCTGAAAGGCAGCACGCCCGATGACACCAAGCTCCGCGCGTTGATTCTCGCGGTGTTGAAGACCGTCACATGGGCGCAACTGTCAGGCTGAGAGCAGCACGGCGGCCATGCCCGCGCGCAGCCGTTCGTCTGGCATTGCCACGTACACCTGTGTCGTTTCCACGCTCGCGTGACCGAGCAGCTTGGACACCAGCAGCAGGTCGTGCGTGGCTTGCCACGTGGCGGTAGCATACCGGTGGCGCAGGCTGTGCGCGGTCCATCCGTCACCGAGCAGGCTCGACAGTCTGTCGCCTATGTAGCTTTCCTCGACGTGCCCGCCGAACCGGCCGGGGAACACGTACCCATCGCACGCGCTTATCAGGTCGGCCAAGTCGTCGGGTAACGGCACTATGCGCTGCTTGTCTCCCTTGCCGTTGATTACCAGCGACCGGCCAACGAGATCGTCAACCACGTCGCCACTGGACACCCGGCCTATCTCGCCACGCCTCAAACCGCACTCGGCACCGAGCCGCAGCATGATTCTCTCGGACTCGCTGGCACGCGCCAACGCGGCCAATATCACCTTGTCCGGGCACGGGCGCGGATGAGGTCTAGGACGTTTGATTTTAGGCAGTTCCATGCTTGGGTCATCATTGCGCCGGCCGGTCTGCCGCATCCATGCGAAGAAGCTCGACACCGTGTTTCGGTATGATTTGCGTGTTTCCGGTTTCCAATCCTGTGAGGCGAACCACTGTGTCATCATCTCGCAGGTGACCTCATACGGCGAATACGGCTTGCTGTCTGCACAGAAACGCGGTCATCTTCGAGTACAAAGCAGTCCTG
>OHAI01003187.1_pt1 | contig 11352 bp, 5 predicted proteins | sample 1577091 | NCBI WGS metagenome assembly OHAI01 (sample SAMEA3541548, study PRJEB24748) | human gut metagenome | biome: human gut; feature: human-associated habitat; material: faeces | place: China | collected 2012
AACAGAAGAAGGAACTTTTTTAGTAACTGCAAAGAATATAAAAGATGGGAAAATATGCTATGAGTTATCAAAAGAATATGTTCGTGAAGCCGATTATGAGGAGATAATGCATCGAGGAATACCACAAATTGGCGATGTATTATTTACTACAGAGGCTCCATTGGGGCAAGTGGCTAATGTAGATAGAACTGATATTGCCTTAGCACAACGTATTATAAAATTTAGAGCATTAAGTACTGTTAATAACTATTATTTGAAGTATTGGATGTTGAACGAGGGATTCCAGCAGTTTTTACATTCATTATCTACTGGTTCAACAGCAACTGGAATAAAATCAAGCAAGTTATTTTTACTTCCGTTGGTTAGACCAAATATAGAACAACAAAATAAAATAGTTGAATATCTGGATGCCAAGTGTTCAAAGATTGATGAAATTGTAGAAAAGCAGAAGGTGATAATTGAAAAATTAGAGGAATACAAATTATCAATTATTATAGAAGCAGTAACCAATGGAATAAATTCAGATGTTGAGATGAAAGATAGTGGAAGTGTATGGTTTGGAAATATTCCTATAAATTGGGAAATGAAAAGATTAAAGTATGTATTCCATATTCAGAAAGATATTGCAGGAGAAGAAGGACATACTGTTTTGTCAATTACACAAAGAGGAATAATTCCTAAAGATTTTTCTAACAATGAAGGACAGTTTGCAAATAGCTATGCAAATTATCAGTTAGTTCATAAAGGTGATTTCGCAATGAATCATATGGATTTGCTGACCGGTTGGGTAGATATTTCAAAGTACGAAGGAGTTACAAGTCCTGATTATAGGGTTTTTGTATTAAATGATAAGAATGGTATGTGTCCAAAGTATTATTTGTATATGATGCAAATGTGTTATAGTGCACGAATTTTTTATGGATTAGGACAAGGAGTAAGTGGTATGGGAAGATGGAGACTTCCAGCAGATAAGTTTTTAAATTTTCATATTCCTATTCCACCATATGATGAGCAGAAGATAATAGCTGATTATATTACTGATAAGGTAAATCATATTGAAGTTGAGATTGATAAAAGAAATAAACTTATTAAGAAATATCAAGAATACAAAAAATCCCTCATTTACGAAGTTGTCACAGGCAAAAAGGAGGTGTAGCTCATGTCTGATTTTGATGTAAAAGAGAAACGATTTGAAGAAGATATCGAAGACTATATGATTCATCATGGCGGATATACCAAAGGTGATCCAAAGAAATTTAATCGTGAATCAGGACTTGATGAAGATACTTTTGTTGAATTTATCAAGACAAGCCAGCCTAAGAAATGGGACAGGTATGTAAAAATCTATGCAGAAAACTCCGAGAAGCAGATAGTTGAACGCTTCAAAAGAGAAGTGAAAACTACCAATCTTTTGAATGTGATGCGGCATGGATTTACGGACAGAGGAATCAAGTTCTATCCGATTTTCTGGAAGCCAGAGACTTCTTTGAATGAGACTACACAGATTCAGTATGATGCGAATATCCTTCATTGTACCAGACAGCTTCATTATTCTGTACATAATGAAAACAGCATTGATATTGTTCTTTTTGCAAACGGCATTCCGGTGGTATCTATGGAATTGAAATGTCAGTTTACAGGACAGGATACAACAAATGCGATTAATCAGTATAAGTTTGATCGTGCCGGTAAGGATGCGATTTTTGCCTTTAAGGAAAGGGTATTGGTACATTTCGCTGTAGACCTTACCAATGTTTATATGACTACAAGACTTGAGGGCGCACACACTTATTTCCTGCCATTTAATCAGGGCAGTAATGGAGCTGGAAAAGTAGGTGGAAAAGGTAATCCGGTAAATCCAGATGGATATGATACAGCTTATCTTTGGGAAAGAGTACTCTGCAAGGACAGTCTGATGGAAATTCTACAGAAATATATGCATTTGCAGCAGGAGTACGATAAAAATGGAAATCTTGTGAAAGAGACTATGATTTTCCCAAGGTATCATCAGCTTGATGTTGTTACAAAGCTGTTGGAAGATGTAAAAAAGAATGGTTCAGGTAAGAGTTATCTGATCCAGCATAGTGCAGGCTCAGGAAAGTCCAATTCGATTGCATGGCTGGCACACAGACTTACCGGACTCCATGATTATGAAGACAATAAGATTTTCCAGTCAGTAATCATCGTTACTGACAGACGAGTGTTGGACAGTCAGTTACAGTCTACAGTATATCAGTTTGACCATGTGGAAGGTGTGGTTAAGAAAGTAGATAAAAATTCGGGACAGCTTAGAGATGCAATCAATGATGGTGTAGGCATTATTATTACTACATTACAGAAATTCCCGGTAATCTATAAAGAAGTGGATTCTGCAAAAAAAAGATTTGCGATTATTATTGATGAGGCACATTCTTCGCAGACCGGAGATGCAGCGAAAAAGTTAAAAAGAGCATTAGCTGATACTGAAGAAATTCTGAAAGAGTATGCCGAGATGGAAGATGAGGACGAGAGAAACCGCAAGGATGATGAGGACAAGCTATTAGACGAACTGGCAGCACAGGGGATGCATAAGAACTTATCATTCTTTGCATTTACAGCAACGCCAAAAGGAAAAACATTGCAGCTGTTTGGTCAGAAGGATGCGGAAGGAATCTACAGACCTTTCCATATTTATTCTATGAGACAGGCGATAGAAGAACATTTCATATTGGATGTTTTGCAGAACTATATGACCTACAAAATGTACTATAAGATTGCCAAGATTATTGAGGATAATCCGGAATTTGATACAACAGCTGGTTCAAAGGCAATTATAAATTATGAGACACTGCATCCACATAATATCTCTCAGAAGACTGCCATTATGCTGGAACATTTTATGAATGTTACCAGACATAAGATTGGTGGCAGGGCGAAGGCTATGGTTGTTACACCATCCAGACTTCATGCAGTACGATATGTGCAGGAATTTAAGAGACAGATAAAAGAAAAAGGACTGAATGACCTTGAAGTGTTAGTCGCTTTTTCCGGTGAAGTGAAAGATAACGATGATGTGTTTACCGAAGAGGGAATGAACAAGGATAAAGAAGGCAAGACAATAAAAGAAAAGGCTTTGCCGGAAACATTCCATGCAGATGATTATGGAATCCTTGTTGTTGCAGAAAAATATCAGACAGGCTTTGATGAACCACTACTTCACACCATGTTTGTGGATAAGAAATTGTCCGGTGTAAAGGCAGTACAGACTTTATCAAGACTGAATCGTACTACAAGAGGAAAAGTAGATACCTTTGTACTTGATTTTGTGAATTCAGCAGAGGATATCAAAGCATCTTTTGAGCCATTCTATGAGGAAACTGTGCTCTTGGAGGAAACAGATCCTAATGTTGTATATGATATGAAGAATACCTTGGATGATTTCAGGGTATATCAGAAATCAGAAGTGGATAAATTTGCGGATATTTTCTATCAGAATGAGAATCAATCAGCTGGTGATCTTGGAAAGCTTCAGGGACAGTTAAGACCAGCAATAGACAGATATGAAGTGCTTGAGGTTGAAAAACAGGATATATTTAAGTCTACCTTGGCAAGTTTTAACCGTGTGTATGCCTATATTACACAGGTATGCAGATTATTTGACAAGGATATTCATAGATTCAGTATTTATTCAAAATTCTTATACACAATGCTTCCTAAGGGACATGGTGGAGAGAAGATAAATATTGATGACAAAGTCCTTCTTGAATATTATAAGCTGGAAAAAGACTTTGAAGGTCCGATAGAGCTTGAAAGCACAGAAGGCGGATATACACCTATCTCCGGTGATTCCGGTCATAGAGAGCCTAAGAAAGACCCGTTGACAGTAATCATTGATAAGATAAACGAAAAGTATGGCACTCATTTTACAGAGATGGATAAAGTTCTTGTTCAGATGGAAAATGATTATGCCAATCAGGAGAAATGGCAGAGCTACGCAAAGAACAATGACAGGGCAACATTTATGCTGTTATTTGAAAAGGATTTTCCGAATATGGCAGCAGACAGATATGAGCAGAATGACCAGTTTTTCAGAAAACTGTTTGATGATCCTGATATGATGAGGCAGGTAATGGAGACTGTAGGTTCTGTATTGTATGAGAGATTGAAGAAGAAATATATCTTTGATCCAAAGTCGGGAGTAATTGAAGAGGCGACACCGGAGACTTATGTGGAAGATACATATTTGACGAAGAAATAAGGAAGTGAAAACATGCAGTTAGGATGGATAGATTTTTCAAAAGAAGACCGGCAGAAGGCATTCGATGTGATTAACCTTCTGAGTGAACAGGGAGCAGTCGATGAACTTGGAATCGGCGTTATTCGTGATGCTTTTGCCAATTATTTCTTTCCGGGGACATCTACCATCCAGACTAGAGCAAAGTACTTCCTTATTGTTCCATATATGTTAAGGGAGGCTGTTGATGGCAGGTATGGAAAGGATGCAAATAGAGTTTTAAGAGCTATAGATTCTGCTGAAAAAGATTGTGGCATCAGATTGTTAGAAGCAGATCCCAAGGCAGAAGGTGTTATTGGAAGTCGTGTATTGCCAAAGGGCTGGGTGGCAAGAAAACCATCAGATATCTACTGGAATGGAATTCGTACCTTTGGAATATTCTGTGATTATGGTCTGTCTATACCGGAGTATGTTTCATTGGCGGTAAAGCTAAAAGAACAGAAGTCTGTCAGCCGGTTGGGAAACAGGAATGATGATGCAGAGGAAAATGATAAGGATGATTCGGATGCAGGAGACATCGGCAATATTAGATTCTGGAATCTTCCGATTTATCATGATGATTGGAGAGACAACCTTACAATAGAGCTGACGCAGGAGGAAGCATTCTATCTGGATAAGCAGATTCAGAAGTCAACGAAAGGGTCTCTTTTGGAATATGTATTGAAAAATCGTATTGATTTGAATGAATATGATGATTTTGCTTCTTTAACGGCTGAACTATCGGAAAAAGTAGGTGAAAAGCTGGCATATATGATGAAGCTTGCCTGCGATTTTAATAATCTGGTGTATATGGCGAGAGTAAGATACAATGTCATGCTTTCAGAAGACGAGAATACATACGCAAATGATGAATGGAGCAGGTTGCTTCCGGATATAAGGCATAATGCGACAGTAGATCTGGATGCAGTGTTTGGAGAATTCCAGTTGATCAATCCAAGGGCAAAGAGCTTTCTATGTGGGATACAAGCAGCATTTATTACATTAGATATTGATATGGCTGATGAACTGATTCGCAAGAGGGAACGGAGCCTGAAAGGAGCAGCCAGAGCGAAGTTAAGCAGAACAAAGGAATTTGATCATTCAAAATGGGTAGGCGGTGGAATGCTCGATTACAGATTCTCGAATGCCAGAAGAATTGTGAATGACATCTATGCCGGGGAGGTGAGTGCTGATGTTTAGACCGGATTCAAACCGAGATAGAACGGATTACAGCGGTATTTTGATGCCTCCGGACGGATATAGATTGGACAGAGCAGTAGGCACTACATATTCACTTGACCTGGAAGCACTCACAGCTGTGGCGATATGTCTTGGATTATCTGAAGAAACAGATAGTAAGCTTATGCAAAATCCAATTGGTATGCTGAATGCATTGCAGAAGGTATCAGATAAAATCGTGCTGTTTTGTGAAGCAGGACAGATTAAAGTGCCAACAAAACCGACTGCACTATCTATTTTATTAGAGAAAATGGTAGTAGAGGTCGCACTGCCAAAAGATAGACAGCTTGGTCGATATCCGTCATTTCATCCGAAAACATGGGTATTAGCATATGTAAACGCTGATGGAGATAAAAAATATCGTTTTGTGGTAATGAGCAGAAATCTGACTTTTGACAGGAGCTGGGATATCAGCTTTGCAATGGATAGCAGTAAAAATGTCAGACAGAAGAAAAAGACTCAGCCTATCTGTGATTTTCTGGATTATCTTGTAATGAATGTGCATAATACCAGCAATAATGCCGGAAAGAAAAGAAACCTGATTCGTGGATTATGTGCAGACATTAAGGATGTATCCTTTTCACTTGATAGTAAAATATTTGGAGAGGATTTTGAAGTGCTTCCACTTGGTATTGGAAAAAATGCTTACCGGATGCAGGAGGATATCCTATTCTGCAAGGAAAGAGGAAATGCCAATTCGACATTTAATGAGCTTGTAGTGATGTCTCCGTTTTTATCAGAAAGTGTGATTGCAGATTTTAACCTGACAGACAGGGCATTGTCGGACTGTAAGAGAACACTTGTTACGAGACGTTCTGAGCTTGGAAAACTCAAAGCATCAGATGTAGATAATTTTACCATCTATGCATTAAAGGATGAGATTATAGATGGTGAGGAAGAAATTTCAGATGAACTCGCAGATAAAAAGAAACAGGATATTCATGCAAAAATCTATCTGAGAAGGAAATATTCAGATGTTGACCTGTATCTTGGTTCCATGAATGCTTCCTATTCTGCAATTAATAAAAATGTTGAAATGATGCTGTGGCTTGGTACAAAGAATATGTATCTGAATGGGGATAAATTCTTAGAGGATATATTCTGTGGACCGGTAGGAGATGCAAAGAATCCATTTGAGCAGGTTACAGTAGCGGATGCTGTTTTGGAAACAGAAAGTGACAATAGAAATCTGCTGGAGCAGAAAATTAAGGACTTGTGCCGAGTGAAAAGGCAGGCTGTAATTTCAGAAGATAATGAGAATGCTGGAAAGTACAAGATAGAGGTTGAGTTCAGTGGTATTGAATCTGATAGTGAGGTTACAGTATCACCATTTAATTCAAAGCAGGAGCAGACATTGTCAGAACATATAGAGTTTTCAGAGCTTGAGATCTTGCAGTTATCAGAGTTCTATGAGATTACTGCAAGATCAGGTGATGATACAATTCGCAGAATTATTATGATCCCTACAAGTGGTTTCCCGGATGACAGAGAAAGTGCTGCAGTAAACAGTGTGGTAAAAGATAGGGCATCATTTGTTGAGTACATAGCGTTTGTACTTGGTGATGATTATGTAGCATCTATGCTTGAAGGAAAGCAGATGGGAGAATCCGGCTTTTTTGCCAATTCGAGTGATGCAATGCCGGCACTCTATGAAAAGATGTTAAAGACATCTGTAGAAGGGCCGGAAAGAATAAAAGACATTGGATATGTGCTTAAGATGGTTACAGATAAGGATATTATACCGGATGAATTCCGTGAACTGTATGAGACTTTTTGTAATACTTTGAAAATCAGAAGATAACGAGGTGATGTCATGTCACAATTTAATATAGATGAAATTGAAAAGCGTACCCTTTCCGGTCTGAAGGATTTTCAAAGAGCGACTGTGGAGAGAGTGGATTATCTGTTCCGGCATAATCAGAATCGTGTGCTTGTAGCAGATGAAGTGGGTATGGGAAAAACTCTTATTGCCAGAGGAGCAATTGTAAAGACAGCAAGACTTAGAATCGAAGAGAAAGATGATCTGTTTAAGGTAATTTATATCTGCTCTAATCAGAACATAGCAAATCAGAATATCAGAAAACTTGATGTAACAGGAAAGAATGCCATCGGCTCAGTATCAGATACCAGACTGTCTATGCAGCATTTAAAGATTACTGAGCAGGAAAATGATCCGCAGATAAAGGAAGGTTTTATACAGCTTATCCCACTTACACCGGAAACATCTTTCCGCATGACCACCGGAGGTGGAAGTGTGCAGGAAAGAGCACTTATGTATGCCATTTTAAGGAGAATGCCGGACTTTAAAGGACATGTAACTTCTCTTGAAAAATTTATGATAATGGATGCTGTAAAAGCATGGGATGGATGGGCAAAATGGAACTTTGAAAATCGTGTGGCAGAATGCGAAAAGATGACGAAGGGTGTCTATCCACAAAATGTGATAGAAAAAATCCTTAATTATCAGGAGTATGAAAGTATAAGGGACATGCTGCTTAATCATTTGCATGAAAGAAGATACAATAAACAGCTTACATATTCCAATTACTATGTGATGAATAAGCTTCGTGTGATGTTTGCGAGAATCAGTGTATCTATGCTTGAGCCGGATCTGGTAATCATGGATGAGTTTCAGAGATTTAAGTTTCTTTTGTCATCCGATGACAGTGAGCTTGGTATTCTTGCACACAGTTTCCTTAGTGGACATGATACAAGGGTACTTCTGTTGTCGGCTACACCATATAAATTGTATTCTACCCTTGAAGAGATAGATGAAAATCAGCTTGATGAGCATTATGCAGAGTTTTTTCAGGTTATGAACTTTCTTTTTGATGATGAAGTCAAAGACATTAAATTTAAGGAAGTGTGGAAGAATTATTCCCATGCTCTAAGTGAGTTGAAGGCAGGGGACAGTGCAATTATCCGTATGAAGGAGCTGGCAGAAAATGCCATGTATCAGGGAGTCAGCAGGACAGAGCGTATATCTGTCATGGATTCCGGTGATTATACGGATGACAGCAGCGTGAAGCATCATTTGCAGATAGATGAAAATGACATAAACTCCTATATACAGATGTCACGATTGTTGTCAAAAACGGATTCAAATCATTCTTTACCGGTAGATTATGCAAAGAGCTGTCCATATCTTATGTCCTTTATGAAGAAATATAAGATTAAAGAGCAGATTGAAAAATATTATATAAAACATCCAGATGAATTTGGAAGTGAAAGAGAACAATGTCTCTTGTGGCTGAATCGCAATAAAATCAATAAATATGATGAACTGCCGAAAACCAATGCAAGGCTTGAGGCACTGAAAGAAAAAGCATTTACCGGCGGTGCAGAAAAATATCTGTGGATTCCTCCATCACTGCCATATTATGAGATGCAGGGAGCATATAAAAACAGCAAAGGCTTTTCAAAAATACTTGTATTTTCTGCATGGGAGATGGTTCCACGAATGATAGGTGCGCTTGTTTCCTATGAGGCGGAAAGACTTACAGTTGGAAAACTGGTACATCAGATAAAGAATCAGGATAAGAAGAATACGGGGTATTTTGCGGATGGTTCGAGACGATACCCGGTGGCAAGGCTCAGGTTTAATGTTTCAAATGGAGAAGTAAGAGGCATGAGCCTGTTTGCACTGCTTTATCCTTCAAAGACACTTTCTGATATGTATTTACCGATTGAGTCATTGAATAATCATGAATCATTAGAAGTAATAGAGAAATCTGTACGGCTGAAACTGAAAGAGAAGCTTGCGATAATCGAAGAAAAGTATGGTGATTCGGGTAACAATAAGGAAGATGCCAGGTGGTATTATCTTGCACCGATGCTCATGGATGGAGTCATCTATGCAAAGCATTGGATAGAGGATATTGTGTGGGAAATGAATACAGACGAAGAGGATACAACATCTGAGGTCAGAAGCAGTTCAAAGGATAAGAGAAATAAGGGCTTTATTGCTCATATTGATAAGCTAAGAAGTTATTTGGATGCCCCGGAGGAGATTCATCTTGGAAGAAAGCCGGAGGATCTTCTGGAAACATTGGTAAATATGGTACTGGGTTCGCCAGCAATATGCATTTATCGTTCTAATGGAAGAAGCACAGCCAGAGCAACATCGCTTGCAAAGGTATTTGTCAATAATTTCAATTTGCCGGAGTCAACAGCTATCATTGATCTTGCTTATGGCAGATGCAGGGATGATAATTCCCATTGGCAGAATGTACTTAAATACTGTAAAGATGGCTGTTTTCAGGCAATGATTGATGAATATATCCATATGCTGAAAGAAACAGCAGGTTTTCAGTCGGATGGAAATCAGTATCAGATTGTGCATGACATGATGATGGATTCATTGAAGATACATACAGCCACCTATATCGCTGATACTTATCCTGATTTCAAAAAACGTATTAACGGAGCTGACAGGAAGAGTGATGGATGTCGAATAAGGTCGAGTTATGCAGTTGGATTTACAAAGGATGCAGGAGATAATTCCAAGGTAGTCATGCGTAAAGAAAATATCAGAAATGCCTTTAACTCACCAATGCGTCCATTTGTGCTCGCCACAACATCAATCGGACAGGAAGGATTGGATTTTCATAATTATTGTCGTGTGATTATGCACTGGAATCTTCCAAGTAATCCCATAGATGTAGGACGGATTTTGCGGACATTCAAAATAAAAAAGAATGTGGAGGTAACAGACAATGGCAAAATCATTATTTGAGGAACTGGGCGGCAAATACGAAAGGCAAGGGGATTATTTGATACCGTGCTTAACTGTACCCGCCGAAGAAGAACAGGCAATAGGCATCTGGGGGCAACGGCATTTAGATTATCTAAAACAGTACCGTAAAGTTACATACACCAATCTTCTTACAAGCGGCAGGCTAAACGCCTACCTTGCCGACATCAACAGACAGGCACAGGAACGCTTTGAAAGGCTCATAGAGGGTATGAAACAGGCACAGGGCATAACGGAACAGCTAAAGGCAGAAAACGCCTTAGAATGGACAGCACAGGGTACTTTATCAAGCTGGTGGGTACGAATCGTACTTTCCGCACTGCTCTGCTTCTTCATCGTTATTCAGTCTGTACTGGCATCTGCGAAGAAGAAAAAATAACAGAATCTTAAAAAATTAGAATATCCTTAAAAAATACAATATGCCTGAGTAAACAGGAATGATAGTATACAAAGAAAAGACAGTATAAAAACAGGAGGATTTTGAACGATGGTTACAGGTAAAAATTATAAATTCTGGTTCTGCACAGGTTCACAGGATCTTTATGGAGATGAGTGTTTAAGAAAAGTAGCAGAACATTCCAAAATTATTGTAGAAGAACTAAACAAATCCGGCGCACTTCCGTTTGAACTGGTATGGAAACCGACTCTGATCACAAATGAGCTGATCCGTAAAACATTCAACGAGGCAAATGATGATGAAGAATGTGCAGGCGTGATTACATGGATGCACACTTTCTCACCGGCAAAATCATGGATTCTCGGCCTGAAAGAATACAGAAAACCGCTGTGCCATCTGCATACACAGTTCAATCAGGAGATTCCATATGACACGATCGATATGGATTTTATGAATGAAAATCAGTCTGCTCATGGCGGAAGAGAGTATGGTCATATTGTTACCCGTATGGGAATTGAAAGAAAAGTCATTGTCGGACACTGGGCGGATAAAAAAGTACAGGAAAGGCTGGCATCCTGGATGCGTACAGCAGTAGGTATTATGGAAAGCAGCCATATCCGTGTCTGCCGTGTTGCTGATAACATGAGAAACGTAGCTGTTACCGAAGGCGACAAAGTAGAAGCACAGATCAAATTCGGCTGGGAAGTGGAC
>OHAI01003191.1_pt1 | contig 11337 bp, 7 predicted proteins | sample 1577091 | NCBI WGS metagenome assembly OHAI01 (sample SAMEA3541548, study PRJEB24748) | human gut metagenome | biome: human gut; feature: human-associated habitat; material: faeces | place: China | collected 2012
TACATTTCCTCAACAAGACGCATATCCTTAAGTTCGTCCTGCTCTGCATTTGAAAGCTCCTTTGTCTCAAGGCGTTTTTTATAGTCTGCAATATAATATTTTAACTTATCTTTTCCGAGAGCCATTTTTTCATAATCAAATGCATTTGCTCTGATACTGAAATATGCACAGTAATATTCCAGAGGATAGAAAATCTTAAAATATGCAACTCGCCATGCCATCATAACATAAGCCGCTGCATGCGCCTTAGGGAACATATATTTAATCTTATTACATGACCAGATGTACCATTCCGGTACGTCATGCGTTCTCATTTCCTCTTCCCATTCAGGAGTTAAGCCCTTACCCTTACGAACCTTCTCCATGATATTAAATGATAATTCACTGTCCATTCCCTTATTAATCAGATAAACCATAATATCATCTCGTGTACATACGGCAGTGGAAATTGTAGCTGTTCCTTCCTGGATAAGCTTCTGGGCATTTCCAAGCCATACGTCCGTACCATGAGAAAGTCCCGCAATACGTACCAGGTCGGAAAAATATTTCGGCTTGGTATCAATTAACATCTGCATGGCAAAATCCGTACCAAACTCCGGGATCCCCAGGCATCCAAGCTTACAGCCGCCAATATCTTCCGGGCTGATCCCCAGGGCCTGAGTTCCTGCAAACAGGGACATGACATCTCTCTGATCCAGTGGAACCGTTCTCGCACTGATGCCAGTAAGATCCTCCAGCATACGAATCATGGTCGGATCATCGTGTCCCAGTATATCAAGCTTCAGAAGGTTTCCGTCAATAGAATGGTAATCAAAATGTGTGGTAATAATGTCACTGTTCACATCATTCGCAGGGTGCTGGACAGGAGTAAATTTCTCAATCTCCTCACCTACAGGAAGTACGATAATGCCTCCCGGATGCTGTCCTGTTGTACGCCGCACGCCTGTACATCCCTGTACGATGCGGTTGATCTCACAGTAACGTTTATGCACACCACGCTCTTCAAAATAATTCTTCACATAACCAAATGCAGTTTTCTCCGCAAGCGTACCGATAGTCCCTGCCTTGAATGTCTGCCCCTTACCGAAAATAACCTCTGTATATCTGTGTGCATTAGCCTGATACTCTCCTGAAAAGTTAAGGTCAATATCCGGTTCCTTATCTCCCTTGAATCCAAGGAATGTCTCAAAAGGAATGTCAAACCCTTCTTTTTTCATCCTGGTTCCACATTTCGGACAAATCTTATCCGGCATATCACATCCTGCCATACCTGCATACTGCTTTACTTCCGGTGAATCAAAATCACTGTATTTGCAGTCCGGATTAGGACAGAGATAATGCGGCGGCAGAGGATTTACCTCTGTGATACCGGACATGGTAGCTGCCAGAGAAGATCCTACAGAACCTCGCGAACCTACCAGATAACCATCTTCATTTGACTTCCATACAAGCTTCTGCGCAATGATATACATTACGGCATACCCATTGGAAATGATTGAATTCAGTTCCCTGTCAAGCCTGCTTTCCACAATCTCCGGCAATGGATCTCCATACATTTCATGCGCTTTTGTAAAACAGATATTCTTCAGATCCTGGTCGGAATTCTCAATGACCGGCGGGAATTTGTCCGGATGAATAGGTGATATCTTCTCAATCATATCTGCGATCTTATTTGTATTTGTAATGACAACTTCTTCTGCTTTCTCGCTTCCCAGATAGGCAAATTCTTCCAGCATTTCCTCTGTGGTACGTAAATACAGCGGTGCCTGCTCATCTGCATCTGAGAATCCGTTTCCGGCCATAATGATCCTTCTGTAAATCTCATCCTGTGGATCCATGAAATGCACATCACAGGTTGCAACTACCGGTTTCTTAAACTGCTCTCCAAGCTTAACGATCTTCCTGTTTATCTCCTTCAGGTCTTCTTCAGAACTGATCATATCATGCTTATCATCTGCTATCATAAATCTGTTATTTCCAACAGGCTGGATCTCCAGATAATCATAGAAATTTACCAGTCTGGCTATCTCAGTATCCGGTGCATTTCTCAGAATTGCCTGATACAGTTCCCCTGCTTCACAGGCACTTCCCACCAGAAGTCCGTCTCTGTACTGCTCCAGCACACTTTTGGGAACACGTGGACGTCTGTGATAATACTTCAAGTGCGACTGACTCACTAATTTATACAGATTAATGCGCCCTGTCTCATTTCTGGCAAAAATGATCACATGGTAGGTCGGCAGTTTCCTGATAGTATTTACAGAAACAGCTCCCTGCTCATTCAGCATATCCACATCCCGGATATCACGCTCTTCCAGCATCTTTACAAACTTCACAAAAATCTCTGCAGTACATGCGGCATCATCTACTGCCCGGTGATGATTTTCCAGTGAAACCCCAACTGCTTTTGCTACCGTATCCAGCTTAAATCTGTTCAATGCAGGAAGCAGGAAACGGGCCATACCGACCGTATCTACATAAGTAAAATCATGTGCGATTCCCAGTCTGTCACAGTTTTTCATAATAAATCCCATATCAAAGTCCGCATTGTGTGCAACCATAACCGCATCCTTGCTGAATTCAAGGAATTTCGGAAGCACTTCTTCGATAGTCGGGGCATCCATGACCATACTGTCATTGATACTGGTCAGCTGTTCAATGCGAAAAGGAATCGGTACCTTTGGATTTACAAATGTGGAAAAACGGTCCGTAATCTCACCATTTTCTACCAGTACGGCGCCAATCTCTATGATCTGACAGGTCAGCGAAGAAAAACCTGTTGTCTCAATATCAAAGACCACAAATCTACCGTTCAGCTTCTGACCTTTTCCATTGGTCACCATACCTTTTAAATCATCTACCAGATAGCCTTCCATTCCATAAAGAACCTTAAAATCAGAATCCTTCGGCACACATCCGCCCCAGGCATCGAAACAGTGATTTGCCTCCGGAAACGCCTGTACAACCCCATGGTCTGTAATGGCAATGGCAGGATGTCCCCACTCATAAGCACGTTTCACCAGAGATTTGGCATCCGTAACCCCATCCATATCGCTCATCTTTGTATGACAGTGAAGCTCTACTCTTTTCTGTGGGCTGGTATCTACTCTGGCAGTTGTAAAATTGGCAATTTTCTTAATCCCGGCTATAGATGCAATAGTCAGTTCACTGTCAAAACGGTCTACTGTTGTCACACCGCGAAACTTCAGAAAAGCCCCCTTCTTTACATGTTCTGTCACTTCCGGCACCTGTTCATTGCGCAAAAACATCTTCACAACAATACTGTCCGTAAAGTCTGTGATCGGGAAGATAAGAATTGTTTTTTCATTACGGATTTCTCTGGCTTCAACCTCCATAACCTGTCCGCGGACGATCACCTCACCCATCTCACCGGTAATCGTCTCAAGTGCAACAGGCTCTCCTTCGAAATCTCTTCCATAGATAACATCCGGATTGCTGTCCCTTCTGAATCCACCCCGGAAATCTCCCTTCCTGTTATCTTTGCGGTCTGCAAATGCAGCTTTTTTGTCCTTCTTTTCCTGCTGTCCCTTATCAGTCTTTTTCTCTGCTTTCTTCTCTGCTGTTCCTGCTTCTTCAGACTGAGCCGGCTCTTCATTCTTACTGTTTAATTTCGCATGACGGATTACATTTTCCACTTCCTGAGCGATCTGCACTGCTGCATTCTTACGGTACTTACTTTCCTGCGTCTCCCTGAACTCAAGTTCCACCTTTAAGTCCATTCCGCATCTTTCGCAGAAAACCTTCTGCAGATATTCGATCAGGATCCCGCTCTTTTCTCTGGCTATTACAGAATCAGGAAGGATCATATGAAGATCATTTTCTCCGGGAAAAGAAATCTGCGCCTGTCTGAACATATTGTATTCCAGCATATTGTAGCTGCGCAGTTCCAGTTCCATGCTGGATCTGTAAGTTTCCAGAAAGTTCTGAGGATTGTACTGACCGGAAAGGCGGAATTTCTCAATAACTGTAACTGTTACATTCAGTCCTGCAAAAATCTGTCTCTCTATCTGTTCTTCCAGTTCAAAGATATGCTTCTTATGAATCCAGCGTTCACTTTTTATATACACCCATATATGAGTTCTGGAAGGATTGCAGGACACTCTGGTCACAAAAACCATGTCCAGCAGTTCTTCCAGTTCTTTCTTCACTTTTAAGCTGGGAAATACGTCAAAAAAGTCTTTTTCCAAAATAAAATCTCCTCGTTGATCTGACAGGAAGTCTTCGTTCCAAATGTTACTTCCAGTTCAGAAGTTCTTCCCGCAACGTATCCAAAAGCTGATCTTCCGGAACTTTCTTTATGATCTCACCATGTTTGATCAGAAGTCCCACACCAACTCCGCCTGCAATTCCGATATCTGCCTCTTTTGCTTCTCCGGGTCCGTTTACCACACAGCCCATAACTGCTACTTTAATATCAAGCGGGATATCCTGCACCATGGTTTCTACCTTATTTGCAAGACCGATCAGATCGATCTGTGTGCGTCCACAGGTTGGACATGACACAACTTCTATGCCACCTTTGCGAAGCCCCAGAGTTTTCAGGATACGTTTTGCGGATTTAATCTCTTCTAAAGGTGCTCCTGTAAGAGAGACACGAATGGTATCACCGATTCCCTGATTCAGGATAATCCCCAACCCGATAGCAGATTTAATGTTTCCGGAATAAAGAGTTCCGGCTTCTGTGATTCCTACATGAAGTGGATAATTCGTCTTCTCCGCGATCAGTTCATGAGCCTTTGCACACATAAGGACATCCGAAGATTTGATGCTGATCACCAGATTGTCATATCCCAGGTCTTCGATGATATGAACTTTATCCAGCGCACTCTCCACCAGTCCCTCTGCAGTGACTCCATGATATTTCTCCACAAGTTCTTTCTCAAGAGAACCGCTGTTTACACCAACACGAATGGGTATTCCTCGCTCCTTTGCCACATCAACCACTGCTTTGATTCGCTCTGTACTGCCGATATTTCCGGGATTGATCCGGATCTTATCTGCACCGTTTTCCATGGCTGCAATAGCAAGACGATAATCAAAATGGATATCTGCCACAAGTGGTATATGGATCTGTTTTTTGATTTCCTTCAGTGCTTTTGCAGCTTCCATAGTCGGTACTGCACAACGGATAATATCACAGCCAGCCTGCTCCAGTGCCAGGATCTGAGCTACTGTCTGTTCTACATCTTCAGTTTTTGTATTTGTCATGGACTGGATTAAAATCGGGTTGCCGCCGCCAATCTTTCTGTCTCCGATCTGAATCACTTTTGTATGATCTCTGTACATAATTTTCCTCTTCTCTCATTTATAGCAATTCCATAAATTACTGCTGAACAGTTATCTGATTTCCAGAAGTTTTCTCTTCAGTTCTTCTTCCATGCGATGCATTTCCATCTCTGCTGCCTGTCTCTTCTGACGGCCTTCCATCTGGATCCGCATCACATCATCCAGAGTCTGAATCAAATCTGCATTTGTCTTCTGGAGTGTTTCAAGGTCAACTATTCCACGCTCTGATTCTTTCGCTGTCTCAACCGTTGCCATATGAAGTGTCTCTGCATTCTTTCTGAGAAGTTCATTGGTAATATCTGTTACCTGTCTCTGTGCCTGTGCTGCTTCTGCAGAGTGAGCAATTCCCAGAGCAAGCACCATCTGACTTTTCCATAATGGAATTGTGTTTACGATCGTTGTCTGTATTTTCTCAACCATTACCGTATCATTATTCTGGATCAGCCGGATCTGAGGCGCTGTCTGCATGGCAATCGTACGGGTAAGTTCCAGATCATGCAGTTTCTTTTCAAATCTGCTGCATTTCTCATCCAGGTCTCTGGCTGCCTGCGCGTCTTCGGGAAGCCCGCTCAGAGCTGCCTTATTTTTCATTTCTGCAAGCTTTCCGTTTCTGGTTTCTTCCAGTTTCTTTTTTCCGGCAAGGATATACATGGTAAGTTCTTTAAAATAATTCAGGTTCTGTTCATACATCTTGTCCAGCATAGCAGAATCTTTCATAAGGCGCACCTGATGCTGCTGAAGAGAATCTGTGATCTTCTCCACATTGACTTGTGCTTTGTCATATTTGTTTTTCAGATTTTCAATCTTAGAAGTCTGCTTTCTGAAAAATCCAAAGAATTTTCCCTCCTCCTGTACATCGAAATCTTTCAGTTCTCCCACAACATTACTGATCAGTTCTCCAATCTCACCCAGATCCTGTGTCTTTACATTCTCAAGAGCTGTATCAGAAAAGTCCGCCATTTTTTTCTGGGTTCCTGCACCATACTGAAGAATCTGATTAGTATTCTCAATATCAATCTTTGCAGCAAAATCATTTACCATTTTCTGTTCTTCCGGTGTCAGTACAGGCACTTCTTCCTTCTGTGTCTGCTTTTTGGGGAGCACTTCTTCTTTCTTTTCAAACTCTCCAAGATCCGGCTCCAGTGTTAATGATGGTGTTTCCATTTCAAAATCTTTAAATTCGTTTCCCATGTCCTCTGCCGCTCCTTTTTATCCTTTTTTATTTTCAGTTCTTTTTCATTTTTGCAAAGTCATCATCTGTCAGACCTTCCTGTGCAAGCAGCGTATGAAGCACTGAAATATCACTTGAAACATCCCACGCAGTATCCTGAAAGGCAGAATCCAGAAGTTTTTCAAATGCCTGATTCAGTGTATCCAGCGTATCCTCTATCTCCTTTTTGGATGCCTGGATATTCTCTCCCTGCACAGGCTGCTGATCCATTTCTTCATATGCATCCAGCAGCTTTACTGTCATGGGCAGATAATAATTCATCAGTTTCTTCAGATCCGGAATAATCTCCGGATGCTTCTGCGCCCGTTCAAAAATCTTCTCCACAATCAATTCCATTCTGGATATTTTTGCAGAAATCTCCTCTCCAGGAATCGCATCGTTGCTCCTGTGGATCTTATCCAGAAATTCATTTCCTTTATCCAGCACCTCCTGCACTTCAGGCGGTGTGTTCTTTCTGTTTCTCTCCTGTTCAGCCTGATGTTTTTCTTCTTCCTGTTTTTTCTGCTCAAGTGCCTTCTGCGTCTGCGTATATTGCAGATAAGTCTCATTACTGGTGATCAGACAGGTTTCCTGTTCATCAATATGTCCCTGACGGAACCATCTGTCATCAATCATCTTTTTAATATCTTTTTTAACGAATTTCACCGACTTATTTACTGCTGCTGACAATTGTTCAAAATTACAGTATGTGTGATTTCCCAGTGTGTCAATATACTTCTGAAAACGTTCCAGTTTACCCAGTTTTTTAATACCGCCTGCGAGAAGTCCCACTCCTGTCAAAGCTCCGACTGCCATAAAACAGGTTCCACCGGTCACAAGGGAACTCATATGTCCCACCGCGCCAAAGATGCTGAGGACCAGAGTTCCCAGTCCCATTCCACTGGCAAGGATTCCACCTGAAACAGCAATCATCATACCTTTCATTCTTCCCCCGGTGTTCCTTTCATAAAGAGTCAGCATCTTCTCTTTTGCTTTCTCCTTCTCAATTCTCTGACGTTCCTGCTCCTGTTCACGTTCCCGCCTGCGCTTTTCTTCAAATTCTTTTGTTTTATTGCGGTATACCCCGGAATCACCGGACTGACTGTTTCCGGTTCCAAATACATTATTCAGACCATTTTTGATTGCCTCGCTTCCGGAATCTACAGCAGAATTTACTGCGCTGTTAACAGTCTGTCCCACCGTCTGCTTAATATCCTCGGTCATCTGGCGGTAATCTTTAGTAGAAACTGCTGTGTCTATGATCTTTTTTATTTTGTCTCCAAGTTCTCCTAATTCATCAAAATTCTCGCTCATATTTTCCTCCATTTTCTATTCCATATTATAGCGAAATCCTCTATAAAAAACAAGACTGGCGGATTTTTTGTTACTGTATGTGAACAGTAACGATTTTTCAATTTTTCATTAAAATTGGAAATTTCCCATTGAACTTAGCAGACAAAAGTTTTACAATGGTAAAGAGATAAACAGTAATCACACTTGTAAATACTGTAAATATGTGTGAACGGAGGAAAGATTCATTATGGAAAAAAAGAATATCGACTGGAGCAGCTTAGGCTTCGGTTACGTACAGACCGATTATCGTTATGTATCTAAATTCAAAGACGGCGCATGGGATGCCGGAGAACTGACAACAGATCCTAATGTGACACTGAACGAATGTGCAGGTGTTTTCCAGTATGCGCAGACAGTTTTCGAAGGAATGAAGGCTTACACTACAGAAGACGGACATATCGTTACTTTCCGTCCTGACTTAAATGCAGAACGTATGGCAAACTCAGCAAAGAGACTTGAGATGCCTGTATTCCCGGAAGACCGTTTTGTTGATGCAATTGTTCAGACTGTAAAAGCTAACGCAGCATATGTTCCGCCATACGGTTCAGGCGCAACTTTATATGTTCGTCCATATATGATGGGTACTAACCCGGTTATCGGTGTAAAACCTGCTGATGAGTATATGTTCCGTGTATTCACTACACCTGTAGGACCATACTTCAAAGGCGGTGCTAAACCGATTACAATCCGCGTCAGTGATTTCGACCGCGCTGCACCTCATGGAACAGGCCATATCAAAGCAGGTCTTAACTATGCAATGAGCTTACATGCAATCGTAGATGCTCACAAGAACGGATTCGATGAGAACATGTATCTTGATGCAGCTACACGTACCAAGGTAGAAGAAACAGGCGGTGCTAACTTCATCTTCGTTACAAAAGACGGCAAAGTTGTCACACCGAAGTCCAACAGTATCCTTCCTTCTATCACACGTCGTTCCTTAATCTATGTTGCCAAGGAATACCTGGGATTAGAAGCTGAGGAAAGAGAAATATACTTCGATGAAGTGAAAGATTTCGCTGAATGTGGTCTCTGCGGTACTGCTGCAGTTATCTCTCCTGTCGGAAAGATTGTTGACCATGGTAAAGAAATCTGTTTCCCAAGCGGAATGGAGAAAATGGGTCCGGTTATCCAGAAACTCTATGACACATTAACAGGTATCCAGATGGGACGTATCCAGGCTCCGGAAGGATGGCTGAAAGTTATTGAATAAATAACATCTGACTGCCAGACAGTTAACGTCTTTCAACATCAGAAGAATTGTTGCTGTTCATACACTGCTATCCCGCTGAGAACGTAATGAATAGTAACGTAGATTTTCACTATACAAAAACATCCCTCAGAATCAGTTTAAACACATTCTGAGGGATATTTTTTCTTTTACATCACTGATTTTTCCGGCTTTTCCGGCTCTGCTTTGTTCCTTCTATTTCTTTCTCTCATACTTCACAAACTGATACTCCAGATCAAAGTATGTCTGCTCATCGCTCTCTCCCGTAATTTCCCATTCATCATCTTCGTCCAGATTTGGGAAATGACTGTCTGCTTCATATGCAAAGTCAATCTTTGTCACATGAGCTACATCACAGTACGGAAGCATCTGCGCATAAATGCTGTCACCACCTATACAGTAAACATCTTCTGCCGGATATTTCTTTATCTCTTCCAGCGCTTCTTCAATACTGTGTACTATGATCGCACCCTTTACCTCATATTCTTTATTGGATGTGATCACAATATTGATCCTGTTTTTAAGCGGAAGTCCGTTTGGAAAACTTTCCAGAGTTTTTCTTCCCATCACTACTACTTTTCCACTTGTTTCCTCACGAAACATCTTCATATCTGCCGGAATACTTACCAGAAGCTGGTTGTTCTTGCCGATTCCCCAGTTTTTATCTGCTGCTACGATAACATTCATTTGAATTTTCCTCTCTTGATTTTATATTGTCAATTTAAGTCAGGCGAATAAAATCATCCGCATTCGCTACTTGCTCATAACCAGATAATTGCTCCACAGTTTGGTTAAACGGCAATCGGAATATTCTTAATCTGCGGCCATGTCTCATAATTCTCCACGATCAGGTCATCTGTTGTAAACTGATAGAAATCCTTCACTTCCGGATTCAGTTTCACAACAGGTGCAGGATATGGTTTTCTCTGGATCAGTTCCTTTATCAGCGGGATATGACGGTCATAGATATGGCAGTCTGCCACTACATGAAGCAGTTCCCCTGCTTCCATATCACATACCTGAGCCATCATCATAAGCAGAAGTGCATACTGACATACATTCCAGTTATTCGCTGCAAGGATATCCTGTGAACGCTGATTGAGGATTGCATTCAGAGTCAGCTTATCGTTCCCCGGTGTCTGTGTCACATTAAATGTCATGGAATATGCACAGGGATACAGATTCATCTCATGCAGATCCTGATGCACATAAATATTGGTCATAATTCTTCGGCTGAACGGATTATTTTTCAAATCATAGATCACTCTGTCTACCTGATCCATCTCTCCTTCTTTATATTTATGCTTCTTACCAAGCTGATAACCATATGCTTTTCCGATCGAACCGTCTTCATCGGCCCATTCATCCCAAATATGGCTATTTAAATCATGTACATTATTAGATTTTTTCTGCCATATCCATAAAATTTCGTCAATTGCCGAACGAATATATGTCTTTCTGAGGGTAATTGCCGGAAATTCTTTCGATAGGTCATAACGATTTACCACACCAAACTTTTTAATGGTATATGCATACGTTCCATCCGTCCATTTTGGTCTTACCTTTTCCCCTTCCGTACTATAACCGTTTTCTATAATATCACTGCACATATCAATAAACAACTTATCTGCATAGCTCATATCGTAACTTCTCCTTTTTTAATCCTTATGTAATATACTCCTGGAATCTGTTTATGCTTTACTTTACTCCAAAAGTATATGTATTATCATTATTCGAAATCATATCGTATATTGTCAAACTGATTAGTAATTGATTTTCTTTTTAAAAAGTATTAGAATAAAATATAACAATCATACCAATACTTTCATTCGGAAGATTCTTCATGGGAATGCCTGAGGAATCAGAACCGACTGAATACAGAAAGGGCGTAATTATGAAAAAACATCGTATTATTTCAATTGCGTTATCCGTAATCGGTATCGCAGCAACAGTATCTCTGGCAGTATATCTTTTAAAAGACCGCATAAAAGGTTGTCCATTCTGCGGTAACAACTCTTCTGATGAACCCGAAGAAGATATCTTTGATTCCGATCTTGATGATTTAGAAGAGTTTGTTCCAGTAGAAAAAGAAGAAAAACCTTCTTCCCAGACAAAGATCCGTCGAGGATACATTCCATTAAAATTCCATTCCCATGAGGAAGAGGAAGCTTAATTTTTAAGATCATTATTTTATCTATTGTACTTTATTTATAATGATTTTCCGGAGGCTGCAGGA
>OHAI01003203.1_pt1 | contig 11318 bp, 10 predicted proteins | sample 1577091 | NCBI WGS metagenome assembly OHAI01 (sample SAMEA3541548, study PRJEB24748) | human gut metagenome | biome: human gut; feature: human-associated habitat; material: faeces | place: China | collected 2012
CCGCTAATGGCGTTATTGTCATAACAACCAAAAAAGGTTCTGCCGGCAAAACCAATCGACAAAACTCGGATAATAATCATCGTTTTGAATATTTTGCAACACACTGTCCAATCTGCCTAAATCAAAGTGTCCTAACGCACCTCCGCCACTGTGCTGTACTGTAAGCTTATGAATTTCTATAGCTTCATCAAGAGTAATATAACATAAATCAGCCATACTACTCTCGCTCCTTTAAGCGTTTTAAAACATCTTGATTTTCTTGCATAAGTTTTTCTATTTGATCACCTTCTGCTCCTAAAAACCTTTCATATTCTTCTCGGTCCAAAGGCTTAATATATTTGTCAAGCTGTTTATGAAAAGCGTCTCTCAAGGCTAAATCTCGGCTAGCCATTTTTGTTCTTGCTCTAAATATCAGGGGCTTCCAATGTGGCAACATTTCAAAAGCGTGAAATATGTCTTGAACTTCCCAGTTGTTAAGTTTATGACCAACTTCTTCTGATTGGTCTTTAATCATAGCAGCAAGACCGCACTCATAAGAAGCCACGAGATCTAAAACTTCTGAATACAGAGTGTCTCTTACCCGTTCCTTTTTTTGCAGTTTTAAAATTTCACGATATTCACGAGATTTTTCTTTAAAAATGCTTTGATATATCATATCTGTAAAGATAGCATACTTTGCATTTCCCATATCAACATAATCTCTAAGAGCATCGGTAAATTCACGTCTATAATTTTCTTCTTGTAAATATGCACCTATAAAATCTTTGTCACGCTGGTTAATATATTTTGTTCCGCCGCCAGTTTTTTGATTTATTAAGTCAATAACAATATCTAACATCAATTGGCGTAATATTCTAGCGTTTTCACTTTCGGAAAGCAACATCGCTACATTCAAAAATGCTCTAAAATCAAATACACCAAGCACTGTAATTTTGGTACCGACATAAATGTCGGCACCAAAATGTTCTTGAAAGGCATTTAAAAAAGCTTTGAGCTTTTTACCTTTAAAAACTTCATATCCGTTTTGCTTTAATTCATCAGAAAAAGATGAAATACATCGCTCAATTGTCCTTGTATCAACCTCAAAGAAATCTGACACCATTTCTTTTGTCAAATATAATTTATCTTCAAATAATATACAATCAATTTTTGACGTTCTTTGAATTTCAGCAACAGCTAATTCGTTATTCAATATATTTTGTCTATCAATTCTGGAGGTCGTTAAATCTTTCGACATATTTTATCTCTCCTATCTGGTTACTTATTGTATGTAGACTTTTTGTATTCATTTTAATTACACTATAAAATATGGAGGATTGCAACTATGGATATTATAAAAGTATTTGGTGACAACCTAAAAAAATATCGTACAGCTATGGGAATATCTCAAGAAGCATTCGCTGAAAAGTGTGGCATGCATCGCACCTATATAAGCGCCATAGAATGTTACCGTCGCAGTATTTCGCTTGAAAATATACAGCGTATCGCCGATTCACTTGGAATTGAAACATATAAATTATTTTTGGAGAAATAAATTATGCCATCACACATTGTAAATTATGAATTGCCAGTAAGTAATCGAACACAAATGAGAATAGAACTTATATCCTGTTTTCTAAATGAACTTCCTGGCACTGGTCGAGAAAATAATGCGTCACGATATCAATATAATGTTGAAACATATGGAAATTATGGTATTTACCTCAAACGACCTACACAACTGAACAAGGGATTTGACTTTACGGTTAATGTAAAAGGCATGTATTTCAAAAAGAACAGACGATACAGCAATCCCAGTCATCATGATATCTTTAACGCTTTGACATATTGCTTAAACACATACCCTGAAGTGTATGATACAGTAAAAAATGCAATTGTTGAAATTTACAACTGCATTGACGCTGACTTATCCCAAATCAATGCATACTTTTGCGATCATGAAGGAACAGAACATCCTATCCAAATAATTCTGTTGGCTATTAAATGGTTGTTTATGGAGCAGGATTGTGCTTACTGGAATTACTCTGGACGCAGAATGCTTTTTGAAGGACTTAACGAGCGAGGTTTAGTGTAAATTTTCATTTTCTGAACACAAACAAATACTCGTGTGCAATCAGTAAAAAATTATATTTTACACTATTTGTTTTCCAATATCCCGTTGCTTTGCAGTTGTGTTGCTCTTTGATAATCAATTCTTTAAGAGTAAATCCGGCATCTTGGAAAATTTTCATGACATCAAAAGACATTGGTATCATACATCCTTTTTGTCTTGTATCTCCCATAAGTACAGCGCAAAATTTATCTTTTTTCAAAACACGGTAGCTCTCTGCAGCTACCTTTTTCATTTCTTCAAGAAAATCTTTCACTTTGAGTTGCGACAAATCTCCGTCTATACCATCGCTATATTTAATTATATCGGCATATGGTGGGTGGGTGCAAATAAGGTCTATACTTTCATCTGAAAGAAAATCTAAATTTCTAGCATCACCCTTACGGATATAAACTTTTCCGTTTGCGTCTTCATGCTCAAAATCTATTTTTTCTTTGCACCGTTCAAGTGCAACATCATTGACATCAACGCCGATAATATCTCGATTCAGGAGTTTTGCTTCAACAAGGGTAGTTCCACCACCGGCAAACTGGTCAAGTACTAAATCGCCCTCTTTTGAATATCTTAATATAATATTTCGAGGAATATACGGAGACCAATTTCCATGCCATTTTGCATCGTGAGTTGCCCAATCGCCACGCTTTGGGAAAGACCAATGTGTTGTCATTTCCAACTCAAAATCATCAGGCTCCCATTTTGTAATTTTCTTTGCCATTATTTAAAAACCTCTGTAATTATGCCATTTTCCAAATCTTTAATGTTATAAATGTGCTCCATAACATCAAAGGTTTCTTCAAGATTATGGCGAGCACTCGTCCAACCTTTTCCGTCGGTAAACCATACAAAAGTAAAACCGTCGATTGTATCGGTTTCGAGAGCGAGTGTTTTGTAACTGCGTGCCGTTTCATTGAGTTTGCTTCCGCCGCTGCCGTAAAAATTAGTTTCGATACCATAAATCATATTAGGAGTTTTAACAACAAAATCAAAACGCTTTTCTGTTTTTCCTTGATTTGAAATAGCCGAAAGATCTATGTCCCATTTGTCGGTAATCTGATGAATATACATCTCTTTGAAATATGACTCATCTTTAACAAATCCTGATTTTTTGATAAAACTTTCAACTAAGCTTTCCATTAAATGACCGCCACGGTTTTTTCGTCCGTTTGAGTCAAGACCGGTCTCAACACCCGTTGCATAATCTACAAGGTTGTTGATAATATGATTTTCTATTAAATCAAAAAGTCCGGTTTTACGCATAAATATCTTATATTGTTCGACAGAAAGATTAGGCTGTTTAAAGTTATATGTATAGTCTCCATCACCATCAATCGCGTATATTTCATTTGACCTAACTGCCAAAAGCAAAGGTATGCATTTCAAAGTTTCCGGATACTTTCCTATAAGTTTTTCAAAATCTTCTTCAATATTCTTATAACCAATAAGTGAATTTAAAATATTAAGTTCAACTTTAATATTATCGACATTCCTGTGGACCTTATCAAAATCTATATAATAACCATAGTCAGCAATACTATCACGGAATCCTAATAACCATTCGCTAAAATCTCGCATTTTACACACTCCAATGTAATTAAAAATTATAAACTTCTTTTTCTGCCTTCGTCATATCCTTTGTCGTATGCACCTTTGGCATCCTTATGGCGTACAGTCCCCGCCTGACTATACGGTAAATGCGAAAGATCTGTTTTTCTGGCATTTCCAGCCATACCATCTCATAATCCTTCCTCATACGCACAGCCAGCACAAATATGGCGATCACCGTGCTGATTATCTTGTGCCTCAGGAAGTGAATTATATTCATTTAAATAACGATGGCCTTTTTTGCAAATCATAAATTTTTCCTTCTTTATCTTAGAAATTACTAATAAGCAATTCTTTAATTTTTCCTCTTGCTTCGCTATTGCAATTAATCATTCGAGTTGCTTCAACTCGCTTAATTTTATGTGCGGAATAGATATTATCAAAGAAATCATCGTCTGTATTTGAGTTCTTCGGATCGGAATTGCTAATTACAATTTTGGCTCCTTTTTTGTCCATATCATTAACAAATTGTGCAAGCTCAATCTGCGCATCATCATTAAACAAATTCTCGGTATATGCAGTAAAACTCGCTGTATCTGTAATAGGTCTGTAAGGCGGATCAAAATAAACAAAGGTATTTTCATCAATAAAGACTGCTGACTTTCTGTAATCTCCGCATACAATGGTAACTCTCTGCAACTTATTCGATACTGCTCTGAGATTTTTTTCATCACAAATCATCGGATTTTTGTATGCTCCCATAGGAACATTGAATAACCCCTTTTTATTTACACGGAACAGACCATTGAAACAAGTCTTGTTAAGGAAAATCATTAATGCCGCTTTTTCGATATTGATATTTTCATTGCCATTTACTTTCAAGTCGTTAAAACGCTTTCGCTTTTGCATATAGTACACTTTACGACCGTCTGTATCTAACGGAATAAAGTCGTTCTGCATAGCGAGAAGCATTTTAATCAAATCATCTACATCATCACGAATAATTCGATACGTATTGATAAGTTCAGCGTTAATATCGCTGATATAAACCTCTTTCAAATTATATCTGCTGAGAATATCAAACAAAATTGCACCACCGCCGACAAACGGCTCGGCATATTTGGTTATTTCGCCGTTTTCAAAAGGATAGTAGTGCTCAATTTCTTTAATAAGCTGACCTTTACCGCCTGCCCATTTCAAAAAGGGTTTAACTGCTTTTTCTTCGGTTCGATTATATCGTGTACTCCTTGCATCTGCGGGCTTTTCTGCGGAAGAAGGAATAATCCACATATTACCGACCATAGTTGCTTCTTTAATTCTTTGTTCAGAGCACAAAACCGCCACTCTTCTTTGGGAAATGCCCCATTTTTCGGCAGCTTCTCTTGCAGACATAAATTCCATAATAAGCTCCTATTTCTGTACTGTGTGTCATTTGCTATATTATATTCTAAATCTCGAATAATAGCAATATCGTATTTCGTGATTGATGTAAAATTTCAGAAACGAATAACGGCAGGGATTGCCCCCTGCCGCTGTTGTGTTTATACCTTGTAAATTATATTCGCATTTACAATTTCCGTCGTTCTATTACGAACATTATTCATCTTCTGCACCCAAAATATCGTATCGGTGTTTCAAGCTTTTTAGCTCAAGTGTAAGCTGCAACAACCCTGCCATCAACAAAAACCCCGTACTGACTTTAATCCGTCAGTACGGGGTTTAATGTTAATATGGTGTTTTTGTGAGCCACAAGATATTACTTTTTACTCACAAACCACTCGATACACACGATAAAGGGTACCGAGCAAAATCTTATCAACTGGCTCTTTACAAACCTTGAAACCCTTGATATTACTGGGGTTTCAGACTTTTTCAATTTATTCCCACTCAATTGTTCCAGTTGGCTTTGGAGTTAAATCATATAATACTCTGTTAACGCCCTTAACCTCTGAAGTAATTCTCTGAGTAATCTTATCTAATACATCATAATCGATTCTCTCGATTGTAGCCTTCATGGCATCTGTTGTATTAACGGCTCTGATGATTACAGGCCATGCATCACTTCTCTTGCCGTCTAATGTCATACCTACTGAATAGAAGTCAGGTACAACTGTGAAATACTGCCATACGTTGCCTTCAAGACCTGAATTGGCAAATTCTTCTCTGAGGATGGCATCCGACTCTCTTACAGCCTCTAATCTGTCTCTTGTGATTGCGCCAAGGCAACGAACACCAAGACCAGGACCAGGGAATGGCTGACGGAATACCATAGAATCAGGAAGTCCAAGTTCCTTACCTACAACTCTTACTTCATCCTTGTAAAGAAGTGCTACAGGCTCAACAAGCTCAAAGTTAAGCTCTTCAGGAAGTCCGCCTACGTTGTGATGTGACTTGATTCCGTCACTCTCAAGAATGTCAGGGTAAATAGTTCCCTGTGCGAGGAATCCGATACCTTCCTGCTTCTTTGCCTCTTCAGCAAATACTTCGATAAATTCATTACCGATAATTTTTCTCTTCTGCTCAGGATCTGCAACGTCCTTTAACTTATCGAGAAATCTGTCTGTTGCATCAACATATACGAGGTTGGCATTTAATTCTTTACCGAATACATTTACAACCTGCTCTGGCTCTCCCTTTCTGAGGAGACCATGGTTAACGTGAACACATACAAGATTTCTGCCAATCGCCTTGATTAAAAGCGCAGCTACAACTGATGAGTCAACACCACCTGAAAGTGCGAGAAGTACCTTACCGTCTCCTACCTGCTCTTTAATCTTAACAATCTGCTCATCAATAAACTTTTTTGCCAATTCTGGTGTAGTGATTCTTTCCATATCATCTGGTCTTACGATTGACATTTGTGTTCCTCCTATTGTTATGAAATTCCCTATATCTTTTGTTTAATAAATCTAACAACTAATTAGCCATTTTGCAAGATTTTTTTGTTTCAACAATCCATTATTTAAGCTTCAGTTTTCTAAATATTTTTTCAAATATTTTCCTGTGTAGCTCTTTGGTTCCTTTACGACTTCCTCAGGTGTTCCCGCACATACCACGGTTCCACCCTTGCTTCCGCCTTCAGGTCCCATATCTATAATATAATCTGCAGTTTTAATTACATCCAGATTATGCTCGATTACAACTACAGTATTGCCGCCGTCTGTAAGCTTCTGAAGGATATCGGTCAGCTTATGTACATCCGCAAAATGAAGTCCTGTTGTAGGCTCATCCAGAATGTAAATAGTCTTACCTGTACTCTTCTTTGCAAGTTCCGCTGCCAGCTTCATTCTCTGAGCCTCACCACCTGAAAGCTCTGTAGATGACTGGCCAAGTCTTATATAACCAAGACCTACGTCATTTATTGTTTCAATTCGCTTCTTTAATGACGGAACATTTTCAAAGAATTCCAGTGCCTCTTCCGCTGTCATATTAAGTACATCGTGGATGTTCTTACCCTTATACTTAACCTCAAGAGTTTCGCGGTTATATCTCTTGCCGTGACATACCTCACAAGGAACATATACGTCAGGAAGAAAATGCATCTCTATCTTTATAATACCATCACCTGAGCAGGCTTCACATCTTCCGCCCTTAACATTAAAGCTGAATCTGCCCTTCTTATAGCCTCTTTCCTTTGCTTCCGTAGTTGCGGCAAATAAATCTCTTATTATGTCAAATATTCCCGTATATGTGGCTGGATTTGATCTCGGTGTTCTTCCTATTGGAGACTGGTCAATATTTATAACCTTATCTAGATTTTCAACACCTGTAATTTCCTTATGCTGTCCGGGAATTGTAAGGGCTCTGTTAAGGCTCTTGGCCAGTGACTTATATAATATCTGATTTACAAGTGAACTCTTGCCTGATCCTGACACACCTGTTACACATGTCATTACACCAAGCGGAATATCAACATTTATATTCTTAAGGTTATTTTCCTTAGCTCCATTAACACTGATAAATCCTGTCGGCTCTCTTCTCTTAGCCGGAACAGGTATTGCAAGTCGGCCACTGAGATACGCACCCGTTACGGAGTTTTTATTCTTCTTAATATCCTCAGCTGTTCCCTCTGCAACCACCTGTCCGCCGTGCTCGCCCGCTCCCGGACCTATATCCACAATCCAGTCCGCTGCATACATAGTGTCCTCATCATGTTCTACTACAATAACTGAATTGCCCAGGTCACGGAGATGGGTAAGAGTTCCGATAAGCTTGTCATTATCTCTCTGATGAAGTCCGATACTTGGCTCATCCAGGATATACGCAACACCTACAAGGCCTGAACCAATCTGAGTTGCAAGTCTGATTCGCTGAGCCTCACCACCTGAAAGAGTTCCTGCCGATCTTGAAAGTGATAAATAATCAAGTCCTACATTAATAAGGAAATCAAGTCTGGCATTTATCTCTTTTATGATTTCCTCACCGATTGATAACTCTCTCTCTGAGAAATTAATATCCTTTATAAATGCAGATAAATCCTCAATCGGCATGGTTGTCATTTCGTAAATGTTTTTATCTGCAACAGTTACTGCAAGTGAGCTTGGCTTTAATCTCTGGCCCTTACAGCTCTTACATGGAGTGATTCTCATAAATGTCTCATACTGCTGTTTCATGGCATCTGATGCAGTCTCTCTGTATCTATGCTCCATGTTCTTTATGAGACCTTCGAACTTGATATCGTAGATACCAAATCCTCTCTGTCCCTGATATTTAACCTTTACGGCCTTTCCCCCTGTTCCGTTAATAATGATGTTCTTAACTGAATCAGGATAGTCCTTAAATGGTGTATCAAGGCTGAATCCATATTCCTCTGCCAGTGCGGCAAGGATGGCACCTGAGAAGCTCTTTTTATCCGTTGCGGACTGCCATCCCATTCCTACAATTGCACCTTCGCTTATGCTTAAGTTCTTATCAGGAATAAGGAGATCTTCATCGAATTCCATTTTGAATCCGAGACCGAAACAGTCTGGACAGGCACCAAATGGATTGTTAAATGAAAAGCTTCTTGGCTCTATTTCATCAATACTGATTCCACAGTTTGCACAAGCAAAACTCTGGGAGAACTTCATTTTCTCAGAGTCAATGACATCCACATCCATTATGCCGTTTGCGAGTTTAAGAGCTGTCTCTGCAGAATCTGTAAGTCTCTTTTCAAGACCTTCTTTAATAACAAGTCTGTCCACAACAATATCAATGTTGTGTTTCTTGTTCTTGTCCAGCTTTATTTCGTCATTTAATTCATACTGGATTCCATCCACAATAACTCTTACAAAGCCTGATTTTCTTGCAGATTCAAATACCTTCTGGTGTTCACCCTTTCTGCCTGCTACAACAGGTGCAAGAATCTGGATTTTAGTTCTCTCAGGAAGAGACATTATCTCATCCACCATCTGGTCTACTGTCTGCTTTTCGACTTTTCGACCGCACTTTGGACAGTGTGGAATTCCAATTCTCGCATAGAGGAGTCTTAAGTAGTCGTAGATTTCTGTAACGGTACCTACAGTGGAACGTGGGTTTCTGTTGGTTGACTTCTGATCAATTGATATGGCAGGTGATAAGCCCTCAATTGATTCAACCTTAGGCTTCTCCATCTGACCTAAAAACTGTCTTGCATATGAGGAAAGAGATTCCATATATCTTCTCTGTCCCTCTGCATATATGGTGTCAAATGCCAGAGAACTCTTGCCTGAACCTGAAAGTCCGGTAAGAACTACTAATGCATCTCTTGGAATATCAACATCCACATTTTTAAGGTTATGCTCAGATGCCCCCCTTATTTTTATGTAATTTTTAAACTTACCCTTTTCTGACATATTCACCTCTTAGTTATGTGATTACTCTTTTTCTAACACAGCCGTGTTAGGATTCATATATTTCCATCCTTTAACCACGTCAGCATTTCCGCTGAAGTTTAAACCGTTAATAAATGTCATATATAACTGCTTTCTGTATGTATTTGATGAACCTGAAGAATCAAATGCTACTGAATATCCTGCACTTCTGGCTACATTCTTTCCGATAAGCTTATTGTTATCAATTTTGTTATATGTACTACCGTTTTTATTATATCTGTCAAATGACAAATCATTTGCATTTACGCTTGGATCAGCGTATCTCATGCCCTCATTTTCATAGGTTGTAACCTCATTGCCGTCTGAATCCAGAATAATAAACTTCTTATAATACACTTTGTTGTCCTGTATATCAGATATATCCGCTACACCATATACAAAGTCACCGCCTATGTATCCGAGAGTTTTTACAATTTCGCCCTCACCTGCAGTTACGCTGTTAGATGTCTCCTTATATCTGTTATACAGCTTAATTTCTGTACTGTATCCTGATGAATTTTTAGCTCCATCATAAGCAATAATAGATTTATCGCTGTTTGCGGAGAATTGACCATTTGGAATATCTGTTAACACTTCCTTAGAGTTAAAGCTCTCTGTGTCGATTCCATACATGGTATTTCCGGATACTATGTAGTACAGATTGTTATCATTTATATAGCTGGATTCCGCCTGAGATTTAAGCACATTTAAGTCTGCATCAGATTTAACAAATACAATCTCTCTTAATGAGCCGTCGTACTTAAATAATGCAATACCTGTTTCTCCGGCGTGCTCTCCTGCCATCTGAGTTCCATATACGGCAAATGTAACCTTACCGTCGTCTGAAACATTTATAATATGTATTCCATAAGGTCTGCTACAGCTCTGTATATAGCCCTTATCGTCTACCTTTATAAGAGTATTTAAATCACTGTCATTTGAATCATTTACATCAAATGTAAATATCTCGCTGAGCTTTCCATCTTTATTGGCAAGCCAGAGATTTCCCGCATTTTTAAATGCAGTATACCAGCCGTTTGAACTTCCGCTGCCTTCTACATTTGATGAATAGTTAAATCCTAAAAGCAGTGAATTACTGCTCACTGTTACTGATTCAGGAAGTAATGTCTCCTCAGCTCTTCTCTGGTAATTAATGAGATTTACCTTGCCATTTGACATCATTCTTACGGTATAGGCTTCATTTACAACGATTCTCTTCTCCTTACCGTCTGAACCTGTCACAGAAATCGGATAACTCATTGTCATTCTTGTTGAATTATCATCAATGGCAATTATGCTTAATGTTTCACGTGAAACTTTTTTAGGATTTAAAGTATTCCATGTAACAAGTGATGTAGGTGAAAATATATCCGCCACTGCAAAGTTAGTTATATCAACTCCTGACTGGGGTGCAAGATATGAAAATACTTCTTTTTCCTTTGAAGCATCATATATGTTGTCGCTGAATGAATTAACAAATGCTATCTTTTCATCAAGATATGTAGACCCTCTGTTTTCGATAACAGTATCGTAATAGAGAGTCTTGTTATCCGTATATTCAACTCTTATCTGAAGCTGATACTTCTCATTTGGATTAAGAAGATTCTTAATATCCAGCTGTGCGTTTGTATTATCACCGTCTGCAGTAAATGCAGTCTCTGTCTTCTCCATAAGAGCGCCATCGGCCATACTTCTTACTTCATATGAAATACTCTTTATTTCATCTTTATTAACATCAACGCTTATATACTGCTTTCTGTCTGAATCAATCGGAGAATATGTATTTATATTCTGCTCAAATGAAAAATCATCTCTTGATACTCCTGTAAGCTTGT
>OHAI01003210.1_pt1 | contig 11286 bp, 8 predicted proteins | sample 1577091 | NCBI WGS metagenome assembly OHAI01 (sample SAMEA3541548, study PRJEB24748) | human gut metagenome | biome: human gut; feature: human-associated habitat; material: faeces | place: China | collected 2012
ATTATCTGAAAAATAATGTATAACAGGGCATCCTTGCCCCCCATTCCTCCCGAGCAGTACATGCCCAGTGTGATCGCCGGATTTATATGGCATCCGGATATTCCGCCAATAGCGTATGCCATGGCGACCACCGACAGCCCGAAGGCTATGGCAACTCCCAGGGTACCCACCCCGGTGGTGACCGCACCGGGCATATCCCCGGCAAAAATAGCACTTCCGCATCCCATCAAAACAAGGATCATTGTCCCGATCATTTCAGATACATACCTGTTCATAGCATTTCAAATTACGTGTAGAATAAATATAGTTAATACATTCTGTTCAAGTGAATGCATCTTTCCGGTATTTTCCGGATCGCATTTAACGGCTACTGGATTCCGTTCCCGCGTTGATCGTACAGATGCTTACCCGGTTCCAGTCGGGCTCCTCGAACATGTTCCCTACTCCCTGGCCCTCGGCTACAATCCGTTCTTCTGCAATTCCATACTTGCCCACCAGCATTTTTTTCACGGCCTCCGCTCTTTGTCGGGCGATCCGCTCGTTAACTTCCACGCTTCCCTCAGGAGAGGCATAACCCTTGATGAGCACACTTGCTCCCTTATGGTTCTTTAAATAAGTAGCGATACGTTCGACATTCGGGAGTTGGGAGTTGTCAACTGTCGTCCTGCCCTGGCGGAAAGTTATGACGGATTCCAGCGTCTTTTTAGTGTTCTCAATGGTGTCTTTCACAATTTTTGGTTCCTGGTTGCGGCATTTGTCCAGTGCGGCCTCCAGTTCCGTTACCTTTCGCACTGCCTCCTGCAATGCCTCGGCATCTTTACCGGCCTGTGTATGAAGTTCATTAATTTTTGCGTTCAAGACATCCACCTCCTGCTGGTCGTAAGCTCTCACTTTTGTAAAGTGGTGTTTCCCGTTACTGCATCCGAAATGATACTTCAGACCAACGGATATTTCCCATACGGCCCGTCCGGAATGGAAACGTACGGCTTCGGAACCCATAGCATTCATGTCATAGACCAGGGCAGGTTTCAGTGCCAATGTCCATGCCTTGCTCTCTCCCAGGTTGAAATTAAAGTTCAGGCCCAGTTTTGTTGACATGCTGTTCTGATCGGAACCCGTTTCCCGGTTCATATAATAATGCAACCACCCGATTCCGGCCACCGCTTCGATTTCAAAAGGTCTGGGACCCCCGGTATAGGTCCCAAGGAGATTGTTCAGGTTCACCAACCCCAACAGACTGACATTGGAGCGGTCGAAAATGGTCCTGCTTTGTGAGGTGTTAAAGCTTCCGACCGCCTCCAGACCGAAACCGAAAACCGGTGTCAATTGTTTATTCAGTTCTATCCCCGTGATCGGGCGCATGTTTCCAAAGAAAGAATGATGTGTTAACGGGGTTGTTCCTCCCGCACTGATCCCGATGGACCAGTTGTCCAGAAACTTGTTACCCTCTACTGCAGTCTGGGCATTTGTGTGATACATAAAAACACCAGACAAAAACAAACTGATAAAAATTTTCTTCATCATAAGGTTTAATTTTTAATTATTTTGCAAAAATCGAAATTTATTCAAAAACACATGTTTTCATTCCAGCTCTTTTTTTGTCATTTTAGCTCTTTAATGCAAAGAAACTGGCTGTATGGATGACCTTCAGAAGTGATTCTTTTTCTTTTGGAAGAAGTGGCATTCAAAAGAAGAGTATTCATAAGTTTTAATATTTTGATTGTTAAACTACAAAGACACAAGTTTTTTCCATTCATGTGAATCACAAGTATTATCATGAGCGATCATTCTGCCTGCTTCCCCATGAAAAACAGTGTCGATCTGTTTATTAGTAATGTAAAAACATGGACAATTATATTTATAATTTTGCAGCAATACAATCATAGCATAAGCGGTTTTATGCTTATTAATCATTCTCGATAATCATCTAAACCTGTTGCACGTCCATCCGGTCATGTAAAGTAAAATTCCCAGGCCTGGCGGAGAAATGCCCCGTATTACTCCTCCTGACCTGGGAATAGAATGATGCGGATGAGATTCCCGCACTGTTTCAATCCATTTTCATCACTATCTGAACATTCGGGTTATTTGCTATCCAGGGCATTCCAATAATCCATGTTGGTAACTCGTTCCAGCAGGACTTTTCTGTCCCCTTCACGGATATTGTCCGCAGCAGTGGCGGAGATAATGGCCGCACGCTTACCCACGCCACGCCATTTAATCATCCGGGCGGGAACTCCACGCCCGATCAGGGCGGCATGCACCTTTTCAGCACGCCGTGCGGAAAGGGTCAAGTTATAGGAGTCGCTTCCTTTGGCGTCCGTGTAGCCCGTGATAAGGAAACGGCTGTCCGGATAGCTTTTCAGTAGCTCTGCCAGCCTGTCAAGCGTTCTTTCCGAAGTGGCTGTTATGACATCCCTGTCAAATTCAAAATGGATATTCTCCAAGAGATCACACGCCATAGTGTCAATAATGGCCGGAACCTCCCCCTTTTTCTCAACCACCCGCTCGACGATTCTTTCCACGGGTTTCTCTATCTCCACATATCGTACCACCGGAGCCGCATGTTTGCTCTTTCCGCCAATACGCCAGATGACACTGGCAGAAACCTGAACGAAGTGGGGAAGCCCCTTCTGCACGGGCAGAAGGTATTCACCTTGTAACCCCAGCCCGAACGAGTTGCTTAACCAGGCTTTCACACCCGCCCCGAAAGACAGGGGAACAAACGAGTTTTTGTCGGATGAACGCCCGTCAGGATTCCAGATGTCGGAAGACTCCCAATATGCCTGTCCGGTTGGATCATCCTCAAAGTTGCCGCCATATACGGAAGCAAAGTCTTTATGCAGATAGTTCACACCTACCCTGAGATAAGGTTCAACCCATTGGGATCTGAGCAGGGGAGTAAAGCGGAATTGTAGCCCCAGTCCCCCCATGTACAGTAAATCACGTTTCCTGTCATCACCTGCGGTACGGTTGTTGTTTTTCGTCAAACCGACGCTTCCCTGCAAATCCAGGTAAAACCACCGGTTCAATTCCCGTGCGATGTACAAGTTTGCCCCTCCCATCAGATGATTCGCTTTCAGGTTATAAAAGTAGTTGTCCGGCGTACTCCGGAAACCAGTGACTGACACCCGACTCCAGTTTATCAGCGAACCGCCGAGACCGATCTCCCAGGCTTTTGATTCCTTTTCTGACAGTCCGTCATGCGTCACCTCTGCCTGGAGAGGCACACGACGGGTCGTTTTCGTGTCCTGTCCTCTCACCGCCAGAGAGACCAACAGCAAGGAGAGACACACAAAGCATATCGTTATTTTTTTCTTCATATTCAATTATCCAATAAATAAATCAATTCATCCAGTCGACAGGACAATCCTTGATTGGCAAGGGCATCCGCTTGGACCAGTCCGCAAAATCAACTAAATAGTACTTATCTTCCTCTTTTAACAGATAGTAAGCGTAACGCCCACGGTACTCGTTAGATATATTATATGTTATTTTATCAGTGCTTTCTGTCCGTCGTCTGATATCCAGACCAATCCAGTTATTGGGATAAGTGCTTGTCAGTTTAAAGCGCTTGCCTCCCGTTGACAACGGCTTGGATCCGGTATGTACAGTTCCTCCCGTTCCATTGATGAAAGTACGCATTTCTATAAATACAGCCCGATTTTCTTCCAGCTCTGATGCCGGCAACTTGCCTTCCGGATGTTTCCAAACATTGGTTCCTTCCTCTTTTGTAAATTTATCTTGCCCTGTCGGGTAAGCGTATGTTTTATAAAAATCCTGTAAATTATCCGTGTCAATCTCTCCCCACATGGTGGTAATACCCTGCTTGATTTCAATAAACACACTGTTTTCTTTAAAAGATGGGGCCGGATACACTTCCGGGACATGTATCTTGTCCTGCAAATATATAGTCTGTCCATAGTCATTATAACTTCCCGTACCATCACCAAAATACAGTGCCGCATAATTGTCTGTTTGGTCCCATTCATATTTCGCCAACTTGCCGACAGTATCATTCTTCGCCACATTTGCCTTCTCCGTCTCTGTCAAAACCAACGGACGAATGATGTAGAGATATGAGTTTCCATTGCTATAGCGGACTAACTGATCTTTGTCCACATTTCCTTCGTTGACAGGCCGGTTTATATCTTTAACCCTGGCCGATTTCATACTATTATAAGGAGTAGTAATGGACGTCGGATACTTATCCCATTCTCCATCCACTTGACGCTCGAAGCTGTAATATACATTTAGTGTCCTATAAACATCTATCGACGTATTAGAATAATTAGACAGATATGCGCTTGTAATGATAGCTCTAACATTGATCCTATTCGGCACCAACGTGTTGCCCGCACTCGTTTCCTGCGTTCCATCAACCGTTACAGTCACACTTCCTTTCCTTTCTGATAAACCCTTATTGTCTGGCAATTTATCCCATGTGACCTTGAACTGCCCTTCCTCGTTTGTGATAAATGCATCCGTAGAAGATACACCGGGTAAGTCGCTCACCTTTACTCCGGCTGTGACCTTTTTGCCGGTCTTGTCATACACGGTAAATAGAACCGAACCGTCCGAAGGTACAACATACTCTTTCAGGGAAGAGTTCCAGTATTCAGGAATAACATTGTATTTTCCAACTTCTATCTCGATAACAGAGGATTTTCCGGTCAGGAAATCCCAGAAATCAGTTTGCTTGTTCCGGTCCGCCGGCCATTTTTGGTCAGGATTATGCGGGTTGTCCACATCACCGGACGAGATATACTCTTTCCAAAGCTCGTAGGCACTTTTACCGTTGGCTCCGTTAGCTCCATCCTTTCCGTCCTTTCCATCCTTTCCGTCCTTTCCATCTTTGCCATCCTTACCGAAAGCGGGCTTGCCTGTATCCGTTCCATTTATATACCAGTTGCCGTTATCGCCAATGGCAACCTCGGGAGATTTCCCGTCCTGCCCAACGGCCTTTTTCCCGGTATCCGTTCCGTCCACAAACCAGTTGCCGTTATCGCCGATGGTGACCGTAGGAGGCACGGCATCCTTTCCGTCCTTTCCATCTTTGCCATCCTTACCGAAAGCAGGCTTGCCTGTATCCGTTCCGTTAATATACCAGTTGCCGTTATCTCCAATGGTGACTGTCGGCGGTATAGCATCACGACCATTCGTTCCGTCTTTACCGTCTTTACCATCCTGACCATCACGCCCACGTGCGCCGATACCGGTATCCTCTTTCCCAATGAACCAGTTGCCGTTATCACCTATATGCGGTGTCTGTCCGTCCTCTCCGCTGGCTCCGGTCAGGAAACGCCAGAAATCCTGTACCGTGTTGTTTTCGGAGGGCCATTTCTCGCCGGGATTATGCGGGTCGTCCACGCTACCGCTGGCAATCATGTCTTTCCACTGCTCGAAAGCACTCTGACCATCCTTCCCGTCTTTGCCATCTTTTCCCTTGAGAAACTTGAAGAAGTCAGCGACTTCTGTCTGATCCTTCGGCCAGTTGACGGTTCCATCCGCAACTTTTTCCTTCCAAAACTCGTAGGCTGAAAGCCCCGTATCACCTTTGGGCCCCTTGGGCATGGTGATATCCACGTCTGTACAGGATGTCATGAATGACACTATGACCATGCCGCACAGAACTGATGATTTGAATAAATTCATGTAATTGTTTAATTTTAAATATATAAAATGAGGAATAAATCAATATAATCAATACCTAAAATAATTCCTTGATTTACGGAAAACGAGCAGTAAAAATTAACCATACTTGTTATAGTTATTAATATTAATAATATATTTTTTGCAAAATAAGATGAATATTTTAATTTTTAACTTATCAATTTAGCTCTATTTTTTAACAATTTGTTTATTAATCATGATTTTATTAATAAATAAACCGTATTTTTGGCCTATATCAATATTTATATTTGAATATGTACATTAAAATTCCTGCATAATCAGATGCAACCGACTATAACAAGAAATACCATACGGTTGTTATGGTCACTTTGATCATCTAACAATTTCGTCTTCAGACAATCCGTTCTTGTAATCAATAACTTGAAGCGTTTAAAAATCAGGAAGTACGGTATATTTTGGACCTTTTTCTTTCTTGTATGTTATTTCCCCACTCCCGGCTGTTGTCTTTTAGCACGCAGCATTTCTGCCACTTTCTTTTCCGTCCAACGCTCGAAGTCCTCCACCTCTTTCCTGATCTTCCATATTAGCTTCCTGTCCCTGTTCCACTCGAAGCAGTTCTCCAGCCTGTCAAGTGTCTTGGCGTCCGCATTTCCCGACATCAGAACGTAGCGGTATTTGAGCCGCCAGCCCCTTTTAAGCTGCCATGCGTTATGCACCAGCGAAAAAAGAAACAATTCCACGATGGTGACTTGAACAAGATACGACCTGGAATATGTCACGTTGAAACTATGGCTGTGGTTTACTTTCAACCCTTCCAACCGGTCTATCTGTCGGCTCAACTGTTGCAGGTACTCGTCCGTTGCTGCACCCTTGTTCTTTCATCCGTCATCCTGAACAGGACTTTGTTCGCCTGGAGTGTTTTATGCATTTCCAGCACGTCCTGACCGCCTGCGGTGTCTTTCCTAGACAGATGCAGACAGCCTGCCACATTATATCAAGTTGCTCCTTGGTCAGTTATCCTTTTCCCTGCTATTTTCCATGGCTGCGTAATTTTCGGTTTGCGCTCTTGGCGAAGAATTGCTTAAATTCGCTATTATTCAACAATTTGCGCTGTTCAACCAACTTGGTAAAACTATATAAAAACAACTGTTTTACTACTAAGGTAGAAATTTACGCTTATTATCCGTTTTTGATCAGGTGTGAGAGTTTCGGATCCGCCTTGATGCGCTCGATCTCGTCAGCGACAATCTGCTTAACCTCGCTCTTGATGCGGTAGTAGTTGGCATCAATCTGCTGCTGCATGGTGTCGTTGCCATCCTTGTCGGTGAAGTCGATGATCTGCGGTATCTTCACGTAGCGGGCGGTCTCCCGCCTGACTTTCTCGTTATCCACTACAATCTCGGCATGGAAAATCTTCTGCTCGATGCGCTCGTCGAAGTTGTCGGCTACCGCCCCCACGAACATGCCCTGCGTGAGGTTGGAAATCTTGCTTGCCGGAATAAGGCTGTCCATCTGGGTGTTGATGGAGACGGAAGTCTCGTTCCGGTTGATGGTCATGTTCTGCCGTTTCTGCAGGACCTTTCCGAAGCGTTCGGAGAGCGTCTTGGCGGTTTCCGCAACTACCTGACCTGCAAATACATTGCCGACCGTGTTACAGATTACGGCGCTTTCCTTGTCACCGTAGTCACGCTTCAACTGAGAGAAATCCTGAAAGCCGAGCATGACGGCTACCTTGTTGCTTCGAGCGGTGGCAATGAGGTTATCCAGCCCACGTATGTAAATGGTGGGCAGCTCGTCGATAATCACGGAGGATTTGAGACGTTTCTTCTTATTGATGAGCTTGACAATGCGGGAGTTGTACAATCCCAAAGCCGCCCCGTAGATGCCCTGACGGTCGGGATTGTTGCCGACTACCAGCACTTTCGGCTCTTCGGGATTGTTGATGTCGAGGGTGAAATCGTCCGCCGTCATCACCCAGTAGAGAGCCGGGGAGATCATGCGGGAAAGCGGTATCTTGGCACTGGCAATCTGCCCCTGCAACTGCTCCACCGCCGAGCTTTCCCATGCGTCCATGAAGGGAGAAAGGTAGTTCTCAAGCTCCGGGTACGAGGTCAGGATGGGGAAAATGTCGGCATACTTGCGGTTCAGGAACTCGATGGCATGGGGGAAGGTGCAATACTTGCCGTTCTTGTAGATTTTGAGATACCATATAATACTGGCTAACAGAATGATAGGCGATTCCACGAAGAAATCGCCCTGCTTGGAAATCCATGTGCGGTTCAAATTTAACATTATCGTGTAGGCACTCTCGTAGGCATCGCTGATGTCGGTCATGAAGTCGGGATGGATGGGGTTGCAGCGGTGGCTTTCCCTCGGATTGTCGAAGTTTATCACGTAGAACTTGGGCTTGACCTTGTAGCCGTCCAAGTGGGCGAGTAGGTGGTTGTAGGCTATCTCGGCGAGGTCGGGGTACTTGAAATCATACAGGAAGAGCGAATAGCCCTTCTCGATGATCTGTTTGATGTACTGGTTGATTATCGCATAGGACTTGCCCGAACCGGGCGTACCCAAGACCATCGTCGCACGGAAGGGATTGACAAGGTTAATCCATCCGTCATACGCCCTTCCCCTGAACCGGAAGCGGGTGCGGAGATTGACAGAATACTCGTTCTCCTTCAGTTTGGTTTCCTGCATGAAGGATTCGTTCTCGACGTTGAACACGTCTTCGAGCAGGTCGGTCTTCAGCAGGCGTGACATCCACAGCCCTGCCATGAGCAGGCAGATATACCCGACGGTAAGGGTGGCGATATACAGCACGGTGTCTGCCGGAAGCGACAGAGGAAGGGCGAGCAGCCACCAGTTGCCGAAAAAGAGCAGCAAGCCGGACACGCCGCAAAGGATGATCCTGCGCCACGTGATTTTCTGCTCCTTCACGCCCTTTGTGCCGAGGCAGCTAAGGGCGAGGAACAGCACGGCGAAGAGCTTCGTCCAGAGGATATTGGAGAACAGCCCGGCGGTACGCTGGAAGCCGAGCAATATCCTATCGACCACGCCGATGTCGATGCCCCATTCCCGGACGGACTGGTAACAGAACCAATAAATATTGATGACTACAAATAAAATGCTTATCGCACGCATGAACTCCATGACTTTGGCGAGTCCACGCAAATCGTCTTCGTTTTGCATAATTCGTTGAATTTTAAGTTGATTATTGTTGCCTGCCGTACTTGCGCCTCTTTTTCTTTTTGCGCTGCGGCGGTACGGGCTGGTCACCGGACGCTCCGCCGGGTACGAGGGCAAAGAGGTTGAAGGAGGCCGCCACGTTTTGGGTAGTGCCGTCTTTGTGGTCAGGACGATAGCCGGTATGTCCGTCCCATTGGGATGCGCCCGTATGCTCCTGCTGCCGGGTGGGATGTTCCACTCCGGCGGAGGGTTGCGGCAGGTGAATGCCTTCCTGCCCGGCGAAAAGGTCGTTGAACACGCCTGCGGAAAACTCCTTGCCCAGACGGGAGCCGTTGAAGACGGCTTTGGCGGCATGGTCGATGAAGGTCGCCCCATAGATGCGCCCGGCTTCATTCTGACGGAATACCACGCCGATTCCCTGCCGCATGAGTTCCCGCTCGAACTGCGCCCGGTCATGCCCTGCGGTCTGCATGGCGGCTGCAACCTTTCCGGCGGTGGCGGCGGCGACCTCCTTGTGGGTCTTTTCCCATGCGGCAGCGTTGTGCATCCGCCTTTCGAGGGCAGCGATGCCCGCCTCCTTGCCGAACACGGAGGACTTGAAGGGCTTGCCGACCTTGTTGCCCTCCCTGTCAGTTGCCGAATAGGTCAAGCCGTGATACTCCCGCCCGCCGTATTCCCCCTTTACCTCGTCCACCGTGATGCCGTAAAGGGAAAGCACGGCACGGTATTCGCCCAATGTACGGAAACGCCACTCCCGGGCGAGCGGGCGGATGACTCCTGCCAACTGTCCCTTGAGATTGCCGTCCCCGTAACCGACGGGCGACAAGGGTAGTCCCTCCTTCCACTGCTTGGGCGTAGCCGGGACAAGACCGAACTGCCGTTCCAGCTCCCGGCAGACCTTCATCGAACTCCCGTGTTCGTAGCTGTCGGAAATCGCCCGCCCGGTTTCGTCCACCCGGACGGAAACGATGTGCAGGTGCTCCCGCCCGATGTCGTTGTGGCGATAGACGATATAGGGCTGGTCGCCGAAGCCCATGCGCCGCATATACTCCTCCGCCAAGCTGACAAACCGCTCTTCACTCAAGCAATCCTTCGGGTCGGGATTGAGGGAGATGTGCAGGACGGGCTTCTCGGTCTTGCGGTTGGCTGTGAGGTAGTCACCGAACGAGCGGGAAAGATGCCCTATCGTGTAGGGGTTATCGCCCTGCGGCTCGATAATCCGGCTGGTGAAAAGCACGTCGGCGTGCCGTTCGTCCACCTTCAACTGGTTGTAGGCAAGCACCCCGTACAGGCTGCTGCCGTACGAGATCTTGGCTATCATCGGACGGGGTATTTGCTTTGGAATTCCTCCACCAGTGCGGAAATCCGCTTGCTTAACTCGACCAGTTCGAGGGTGTGCCGCTCCAGCTTGTAGAGGAAAGCGAGGGCTTTCTTCTCCGAGAAATTGGATTTGAGCGCACGCACGCATTGGTTGTAGTTCGTGCCTATGGCACGGAACTGCGAGTGGAAAGTGGTCAGGCGCATGTAGAAATCCTGCGTCCCCTTATCCAGTTTAATGACCTTAATCTCCCTTCCGAAAAGTGCGGAAACGATAAACTCCGCCTTGGTCGCCTTGCCCGACTCGTCGAAAAGCGCGAGGAAACGGGCGTTGTCCCCGTCGTCCAGACGGAACACGTAGCGGTGGCGCATCTTGTCGGGCTTGGGCTTTCGCCCGTGGTTGCCCGCATACTTCTTCTGGTTGTCCATCATCCTGTAAAATTTTAAGTGAAACATGGTCTGAAAACGCCGTATGCCTACGGCTCTCCCCCGTGAGCAGCCCCCGACTCCGGAGGGGGATGCCACATCAAGGGGGCAAGGTGGTGGTGAGGCACGAAATTCATTTCGAGTGCCGCAGCACACAACTTGCCATTTTCGTTTGAAAATAAAATCCGTCCTGCCGGACAGATTGGGGATGCCCTTGCCTGCTGCGGAGTGCCGGGGCACTCCCTCGGGCGGTTGCCGCTCTTCTCCATTCTTATTCCATTTTGGTTTCCGCCTGCAAAGTAACAGCCCTTTTCCCGTCCGGACACCATGCCCGGATGCGACAAACCTACGGGTGGAAAGACAATGTACGACACGCTGATAATCAAACGGATAAACTACCGGTATTTTGATATTCCTTTGCGCCGTGGAAGCGGTGAAACGACTGTCCGGATAGACAAGGAAACAACCGGATAGCCGACCGGACGGACAGCCGAACGGCTGATTGTCTTGCCGGACAAACGGACGGACAACCGGATAACCAGCCGGATGATCGGCTAAACAGCCAAACGGCTAAATGACTAAACGGCTAAACGGTCAAACGGCTGAACAGCCGGACAAGCGGACAGCCGGATGCCGGGCTGAATGTATGACCGGATGTCTGAACGAATGAACGGCAGAGTAGCTGAAACCTCACCCAGCGCACCGTCGATGGTGCTGCTGGCGGCA
>OHAI01003212.1_pt1 | contig 11283 bp, 10 predicted proteins | sample 1577091 | NCBI WGS metagenome assembly OHAI01 (sample SAMEA3541548, study PRJEB24748) | human gut metagenome | biome: human gut; feature: human-associated habitat; material: faeces | place: China | collected 2012
TGTAAGCTGCACAATTCACAATCAATTCTATTCTCTTTTCCGCAATATAAGCCCAGACTGGTACTTTGAGATGACGGATTACAGGGAAGAAAATAACGAGGCAGTGCTGTGCCTGCAGGATGTGAAGTATCCAACGGACCAGATGGCCATGGAGGTGGCAAAGGCCTGTAACGTTAAGCCGGAGGATACGTATATCCTTATTTCCGACAGTACCTGCGTGGTTGCCTCCATCCAGGTGTCGGGCAGGATGCTGGAACAGACCTGCCACAAAATGTTTGAGAAGGGATTTGACGCGGGACAGATTGTGATGATCCGGGGAACCGCCCCCATAGCCCCCATTGTTAAGGATGAAATGAAGTCAATGGGCCGTATCAATGACGCCCTTATCTACGGCAGCAGCGTGGAAATCTGGGTGGATGCATCAGACGAGGCCATTGAGAAGGTGATTCCGGGACTGGTAGGCAAGACTTCGTCTCCCTGCTACGGGCAATTATTTGAGGATGTGTTTGAGAAAGCGGGAAGAGACTTCTTCTATGTTGATCACGATGTACATTCCCTGGGGAGGGTGCAGATTCACAATATTAATACGGGAAAGGCATTCTGCGGGGGAGAAATAAATTACAAGGTATTGGAAAAGTCATTTTTATATTAATTTAAATACGCAATGGCGAAGAAGAGGATTAGGAGGAAATAAAATGGCACTAAGTAAAGAACGGCTTCTGAAGGTATACCGGGACATGGTAATGATCCGCAGATTTGAGGAGGTAATTGAGGAGTATGCTGCAAACGGAACGATTCCCGGATTCGTACATTTGTCCATTGGCCAGGAAGCGTGTCAGGCAGGTGTGGTGGACGCCCTGAAAAAAACAGATTATAAGTTCCCGGATCACAGGGGACACGGAGCCATTGCTCTGTGCGGAACAGACCCCAAATTAGTGATGGCTGAGATATTTGCAAAGGAGACAGGAATCAACCACGGACGGGGCGGCTCCATGCATGTCAATGACCTGGAGTGCAGGAACATGGGATTTAACGGAATCCAGGGCTCCACCATGGTGACTTGTCTGGGAACCGCATTTGCCTCTGTGTACAATGGGACGGATGACGTGACGGCAGTATTCCTCGGAGACGGAACACTGGGAGAGGGAACCTGCCATGAGAGCATGAATATGGCGGCCACCTGGAAGCTTCCCATTATCTACTGTCTGGTAAACAACGGATACGCCATATCCACACGCTACGAGGAAGCCCATCCCCAGAAGGAGTTAAAAACATGGGGCGAGGGATACGAAGTGCCCAGCTTCCGCCTGGACGGAAATGACATCGAGGCAGTCATCGAGGCAGTGGAAAAGGCTGCGGACCGCGCCAGAAAGGGCGAGGGCCCCACTGTACTGGAATTTATGACATACCGCTGGCAGGGACATTTCGCAGGCGATCCCGCCGCTTACCGCCCGGAGGACGAGGTATCTTACTGGGTCAATGACAGGGATCCCCTGAAGCTTACCAAGGCAATCCTCCTTGAGAGGGAGCAGGTTGAGCCGGCCGTGCTCCAGGCGGTTGAAGAGGAAGAAGAAAAACATGTGCAGGAGATGCTTAAATTCTCTCTGGAGAGTGAGTATCCGGGAATTGAGACTGCAACAACATATACATATGCTGATAGAGAGGTGGAATTAAGATAATGGGCAGAAAACTTTCTTATGGAATGGCAATCAATGAAGCGCTGCATCAGATGATGGGAGCAGATGAAAGAGTATTTATATTAGGCGAAGATGTGGCAAAGATGGGCGGAGATTTCGGAATCACAAAGGGAATCTGGGAGAAATGGCCGAACCGCATCAAGGATACGGCATTATCGGAGTCCGCAATTCTGGGTTTATCCTGCGGGGCAGCTGTGTGCGGGTTAAAGCCAGTACCGGAAATCATGTTTGCGGACTTTTTAGGGGTTTGCTTTGACCAGCTGACAAACAACGCCGCAAAGTTAAACTTCATGTATCAGGGAAAGGCACACTGCGGTATAACGGTGCGTGCCGTACAGGGCGGAGGAATCCGGTGTGCTTACCATCACTCCGCATGTGTGGAATCCTGGTTCATGAACACCCCCGGACTTGTGGTCGTATGCCCCACCACCCCTTATGAGGCAAAGGGAATGCTGATCTCCGCAATTAAAAGTGATAACCCGGTTCTCTTTTTAGAGCATAAGACCCTTTATAATGTAAAGGGAGAGGTGCCTCAAGAGATGTATGAGATTCCTCTGTACGAGGCTGAGGTGGAGAGAGAGGGAAGCGACATCACAATCGTAGCAACCCAAATCATGCTTGACAAAGCCCATAAGGCGGCGGACATCATGGCAAAGGAAGGGGTCAGCGTTGAAATCATTGACCCGAGAACCATTTATCCTTATGACAAGGACACGATCCAGAAATCCGTGGCAAAAACAGGCCGCATCATTCTGGCGCAGGAAGGTCCCAAATGCGGGGGCTGGGGAGCCGAACTTTCCGCCATGATAAGCGAGGATGTGTTTGAGTATTTATGCGCGCCCATTAAACGGGTTACCTCCCTGGATTCCCCGGTACCATACGCGCCGGTGCTGGAGGATTACGTACTGCCGCAGCTGGATGATCTGGTAAAAACCTGCCGGGAATTGATGGAATATTAAATATAGCCACAAGTGGAGATTGAGAGGAAATACATATGGTTACAAAAGTAATTATGCCCAAATTCGGATTGTCAATGGAGACAGGAGTCCTGGGCTCCTGGCTGGTGGAAGAAGGGGCTTCTGTCACAAAAGGCAGCGCCCTGGCAGAAATAACAACAGATAAAATCACCAATACGTGCGAAGCACCCAAAGACGGGATTCTCCGCAAAATCCTGCTTCCCGAAGGGGAGGAGGCTGCCTGCGGGGAGGCCATAGCGGTTCTGGCGGACACGGCGGACGAGGATATATCGGCGGAGTGCGGGGGAAGCCAGAGTGAAGGGGGCGCTTTTGCGGACAGCGGGGAGCAGGCGGCTGCAGCATCCCCTGTCCCGGAAAAGGCCGCCCCGGCCGATATTAAAATCACGCCGCGGGCCAAAAAGGTAGCAGAGGAGCAGGGGCTTGAATATTCCCACATCCAGGGAACCGGCCTGTTAGGCGCAATCACAATTTCAGATTTGAAGAAACATGGAATTCCCAGGAAGGACCCGGCAAGCGCCGCCTCTGTATCCGCTGCTCCGGCATCTGCGTCCGTCCCGGCATCTTCATCCGCCCCGGCATCTGCATCCGTCCCGGCATCCGCATCCGCCCCGGCATCCGGTCCGTCAACCGCATCTGCCCCGGCCGCAGCGCCTAAGGCAGTCTTTGACACACGGCCCTGTGAAGGCGAGGATGTCATTGTCAAGATGAGCACCATGGAGACCGCGATCGCAAAAGCCATGCAGAACAGTCTGCTGACAACCGCCCAGGCTACCATAGCCACAGAGGCGGAAATAACGGAACTGGTCAGGGTATACAAACAGTTAAAGGGAAAATATACCAATGCAGGAGTGAAGCTGAGCTATACCGCCATGCTGATAAAGGCAGTGGCCATGGCATTGGAGAACCACAAGGCTCTGAGAAGCACCATGGCAGACGAGACCCATATTAAAATCAGCAGCCGTATTCACATCGGCGTTGCGGTGGATATCCCGGGCGGTCTGATTGTGCCTGTGATCCGTGATGCAAATATGAAGGATCTGCGCACAATCTGCCTGGAATTATCAGACCTTACCCAGCGGGCTAAGGACAATAAGCTTACATCCGACCAGCTGGGCGGCGCGACCATTACCATCACCAACCTGGGCATGTTTGGAATCACCTATTTTACCCCTGTATTAAATGTTCCGGAATCAGCAATTTTAGGCGTTGGAGCCATTATCGAGAAGCTGATGGTAAAGGACGGAGGCTTCTATCCCGCATCCGTCATGAACTTCAGCCTTACCCATGACCACCGCATTGTCAACGGAGCGCCGGCGGCAAGATTCCTGAAAGAAGTGACAGCCAGCCTGCAGGATTTTAAATGGGTTTAAAAAGTCCTTAAATATTCATTCCCGCTATCTGCGCGCCAACAGGAGGAAAGCCATATGAAAAAAGCAGACGTTATGATTAAAAATGCATATATCATAACAATGGATCATGACAGAAACATAATCAGCAATGGATGCATTGTGATTGATAAAGACAAGATTACAGCGGTTGGAGGCGGGGAACTGGCATCCTGCTACGAAGCCTCCAGGGTGGTTGACGCAAAGGGAAAGTTCGTATTTCCGGGCATGATAAGCACCCACTCCCATTTGTTCCAGACCATGTTAAAGGGCCTGGGCAGGGATAAACTTTTGTTTGACTGGCTGGACAGCTCCGTGCGTACGGCCCTGCACCGGTTTGACGGGGAAATGTGTTACTACGCTGCCCTGACCGGATGTATGGAAGCCATTCAGTCAGGCACCACCACCCTATTGGACTATATGTACTGCCATACCAGCCCGGGTCTCAGCGATTATGTGACCCAGGCCATGGAGGATATCGGAATACGCGGCATATACGGCCGGGGCTTCACCAATACCGCAAATTTCCCGCCGGAATTTAAGGTGGCCCATCACGATACGGAACAGGATATGTTTGACGATGTAAGGCGTCTGTACAAAAAGTATGAAGGGCACAGCAGAATGAGCGTTGCCCTGGCGCCGGGCATCATCTGGGACAACACGGACGACGGCTACCGGGAGATGCGCAAAATGGCCGATGAGATGCATATTCCCCTTACCATGCATGTGCTGGAATCAGAGGATGACGATAAGTACTGCAGGGAAGTAAGGGGAGGAAGGACCATACCCCATCTGGAACGCCTGGGATTTATCGGACCTGATTTTATCGCGGTGCACTGTGTCTGCATGGAAGAGGAGGACTTTGACATCTTCAAACAGTATGATGTGAAGGTCAGCCACAATCCGGTGTCCAACATGATTCTTGCCTCCGGCGTGGCTCCGGTTGAGAGGATGGTAAAGGAAGGGCTGACAGTCAGCCTTGCCTGCGACGGCTCAGCCAGCAACGATACCCAGGATATGATGGAGGTGTTAAAGACAACCGCCCTGCTCCAAAAGGTACATTTAAGAGACGCAGCCGCCATGCCGGCCTCCAGGGTTCTGGAACTGGCAACCCTGGGAGGCGCAAAGGCAGTTATGCGGGAAGGGGATCTGGGGGCAATCGCGCCGGGAATGAAGGCGGACCTGGTAATCTACGACCCCTTCCACGGCCGTTCCATACCGGTACATGACCCGGTCAGCGCAATTGTATATTCTTCCAGTCAGGCAAATATTGAGTCTGTCATGGTGGACGGCGTGTTTGTAATGGAGCACAAGCGCATGACCATGATTGACGAAGAAAAAGTATTATATGCCACCCAGAAGGCGGCTGAAAAGCTGATAAACGAAGTGGGGCTGGGCAACACGCAGTGGGGCAGGAAGATTGGAAACCTGGGGCTATAGGAGGAAATGAATGAACGAATTAGTGTTCTTTGAAATACCAAAACAGAATTTAAAGATTCAAATTGTCAAAAAAAGTGATGAGATTTTGGAACAGATAAGGAAAGAATCTGCCGAGACAGCGGTGATGCCGGATGTGGCTCAGTACTACACGGATATTTATTTTCCAAAAGCACCTTCAGACAGGCCCTATACATTTTCCTCCATCGTGCTTTCTTCGGACGGCAAAATGGCCTATGGGGATAATCCCTCCGGACCGCTCATAGCAAAAAATAACTTTCTGGACCCGGACGGCTCCCTGGGGGATTTCTGGGTGCTGAATGTGCTGCGGGCCTATGCGGACGGAATCATCATAGGCGCCCGCACCCTGCTCAGTGAACCGGGCATCACCTGCCATGTATATGAGGAACGTCTGACCAGGCAGCGCAGGGAAGTGCTTGGGAAGAAGTACCAGCCCTGCGGCGTGATTGTATCGTTAGACGGTACGGATATTCCCTTTGACCATTATATTTTCGATGTAGACCCAAAGGAAGAGTATAAACTGGTCATAGCCACGTCCCCCAGGGGCGCCGAATACATAATGGCCAATTCCCCGCTGAAGCATCCTGTAATTGGGCCCTTTAAGACAATTGAGGATGTGGATCATGCGGATTTGGGTGAGCTTTACACAGATTTTAACGCGTTCCCGGTTATAGTGACGGGCCAGGGAGAGAACCCCGATACAAAGGTGCTCATGTATGCCCTTAAGAAATGGGGGCTGGAAAAGCTCTGTATCGAGGCGCCGTCCTACTGCACTCATTTGCTGCAGCAGGGAATGCTGGATGAATACTTTATCAATTATTCCATGGTATTTGCGGGCGGCCAAAAATCGCCGGGCTATGCATCGGAATTCGGGCACATGGATCATCCCCACGCAGATTTTCTGACACTGGGAATCCATGAAAGCAATTTCATATTTACCCGTCAGAAAATTCGTTACGGTGTTACAAATGAGACGGATTTGTCGGGATATAAGTACTGATACGGTGTGAGTGTCAGATGGGAGGAACTATGGCAGGTACGGATTTGGTGGTAATCGGCGCAGGACCGGGCGGATATGTGGCCGCAATCAGGGCTGCGCAGCTGGGAATGAAGGTAGTGATTGCAGAAAAGGACGCATGCGGCGGGACCTGTCTGAATTATGGGTGCATTCCCACAAAAGCGCTTTATAAAAATGCCCAGGTAATGGGCTATATGGACCACAGCAGGGAATTTGGAATTGAGATTGACGGATACAGGCTGGATATGGAGCAGGTGCAGGCCCGCAAGAACAAGATTGTAAAGACGCTGACCGGCGGAGTGGAATATCTGCTGAAGTCCAATAAGGTGGCCATTGAGAAGGGCTGCGCTAAAATCATAAAAGCCGGTCTGGTGGAAGTGACCGGCAAGGACGGCACTGTAAAGCGGCTGGAGACAAAGCGGATTCTCATTGCATCCGGTTCCAAATCATCCAGGCTTCCCATTGAGGGGATGGACCTGGAGGGCGTTATTACCAGCAAAGAGGCTCTGGATATGAAGACGGTGCCGGAGGAGATCGTGATCATCGGCGGAGGAGTGATTGGCATTGAATTTGCCGGCATTTACCAGTCCTTTGGCGCAAAGGTAACCGTGGTGGAGTTTATGCCCCACATCATTCCGAATGTGGACGTGGAAATCACAGCCAGATTAAAGAGTTTGCTGGAAAAGCGCGGTATTTCAATCATGACAGGATCTAAGGTTGAGAAGATTGAGAAAAAAGGAAACAATCTGTCTGTGCAGGTGGATGCAGGCGGCAAAAAGCAGGTTCTTTCCTGCGGGCAGGTTCTTGTGTCAACCGGACGTGAAATGGACGCGGATGGCCTGAACCTGGATGGCGCGGGAGTGCGGTATGACCGCAAAGGAATAAAGGTAGACGAAAATTATGAGACCAATGTGCCGGGAATCTACGCAATCGGAGACGTGACAGGACGCGTCATGCTGGCCCATGTGGCATCGGAGGAGGGCAAGACAGCTGTTGAGCGCATGGCAGGAGAGAAGACAGAGGTGGATTACAGCCTGATTCCCAATTCCATTTTTACCTTTCCGGATGTGTCCAGCATCGGGTTATCGGAAGAACAGGCAAAGGGGCAGGGAATCGAATATATTACCAGCAAATACCAGTTCTCCGGCAACGGCAAGGCCCTTACCATGGGGGACGCCGAGGGTATGGTGAAGGTGATTGCCGCAAAAGACAAATCCAGGCTGTTAGGGGTACATATCATCGGCCCCAATGCAAGCGATCTGATTGCGGAGGCAGCCATTGCAATGAACGGAATGTTTACGGTGGAGGAGGCAGCCGGTGTCATGCACGGGCACCCCACGCTCTCAGAGGCCTTTGACGAGGCGGTATCCAATCTCCTGGGAAAAGCCATTCACATGCCGCCGGTAAAAAACAGGTAATCAGGAAAAGGAGGCGCGCACATGGAACTGAGAGTAAACGAACCCGGCCTTTTTATCGAGGAACTGGTATTCCAAATCAGGCCGGAACTGGTAAAACGTTATGTGGAATTAGAATATGAAATCATGGCAAAAGAGCTGGCTGGGCTGGATGGCTTTTGCGGGTGGCAGATTTGGGTGAGCGAAACCAATCCCGGCCGTGTGACGTCTCTTTATTTCTGGAAGGACCATGCATCCTACCGGAATCTTGACCAGGAATGGCTTTCCGGGAAAAAGGATGAGATAACCAGGGCGTTTGGGGCTGAAAACATGACGTTTGTGAGGGCGGGTCATGAAACAGACCGAAGGTACCAGATGCGCAGTCTCGCCTGATGGGAACGATCCATATTACCCTGGTGGCCAATGCGGGCTTGTTATTGGAGTCCGGGGGGCGGAAGCTGCTGCTGGACGGTCTGCACAGCCAGGAGAACGGGATGTTCAGTCCTGTGCCTCCCTGTATACGGGAGCAGATCATGAAAAGGATTCCTCCCTTTGACGGAATCAGATGGGTGGCTTTTACCCATTTTCATGAGGATCATTTTGATTTGGACCTGGTAAACCGGTATTTGCAGGAGGCAGCACCTGAGATGCTGGTGATGCCGGAGGATACACCGTATGGCGTATCCTCAAAACTTAAGGCAGGCGTATGCAGCACAGAGGCCATTGAGCTGCCGATGGGCCAGTGCCGGAGCATACGTCTGTGGGAGACGGGAAGCCTGACAGCCTTTCCCTCAAGGCATGCGGGCAGGGAGTATGAGAAGGTCAGCCACCTTTGCTATGTGCTGGAGGCTGACGGAAAAAAGGTATTGATCCTGGGAGACTCGGATTATGACACCGTGTTTTTTAAACAAATGGCAGGAGCAATGGAATTTGACGCTGTGATTGCCAATCCGCTTTTTCTGCATCTTCCCAGGGGGCGCAGGGTGTTTACACAGTCCATACGGACAAAAGAGATTATTTTTTGTCACCTTCCGTTTGCGGAGGATGACCAGATTCATTTCCGGAATATGATGTCAGAAGACATGAGACAATATGAAACAATACTGCCACCCATGAAGGCGCTTACGGATCCGCTTCAAAAAGTGAGCATTTAGTATGTCAGGAGGATATAATTGTGGGGCAGAATATATTGATTGAAATATCAGCAAGACACATTCATTTATCAAAAGAGCATTTAGAGATACTTTTTGGGGAAGGCTATGAACTGACAGTGAAGAAAATGTTAAGCCAGCCAGGACAATTTGCATGCGAGGAACGGGTGAGCGTCATTGGACCTAAGGGTAAGTTCTCCATGTCTGTGCTGGGACCTGTGAGAGAGCGCACCCAGGTGGAAATTTCACTGACAGATGCCAGGACCATAGGGGTCAGCGCGCCCATACGGGAATCCGGCGATGTGGAGGGAAGCGGCAGCTGTGTACTGGAAGGCCCCAGGGGAACGGTTATTCTGAAGGAAGGGGTTATTGCGGCAAAACGCCACATACACACCACGCCGGAGGATGCCGAAAGACTGGGGGTGACTGACCGTGAAACAGTTGCTTTTGAGGTAAATATCAATGACCGGTCGTTGATTTTTAAGGACATGGTGGTCCGGGTCAGCGAACACTATTCCACGGCTGCCCATATTGACACGGATGAGGCAAACGCGGTGGCCATGTCGGGCACGGTCTATGGAACCATAGTAAAACTGAGGGGAAATGGATTGGCGGATTCCGGTTTGACAGATTCTGATTTGGCGGATTCATCAATCGCTTAAACGAGGAGAACATGAGGCAAATAGAAAAACAGACCCGGACAGACGGGGAGAATAAGATGGGGGTCATGCCGGTCAACCGTCTGCTGGTGACCATGGCGCTGCCGATTATGATATCCATGATTATCCAGGCCATGTACAATATAGTGGACAGCCTGTTCGTTGCCAGAATCAGCGAACAGGCGCTGACCGCGGTTTCGCTGGCATATTCGGTGCAGAATCTTCTGATTGGAGTGGCAGTGGGGACAGGTGTGGGTGTGAATTCCCTGCTGTCCCGGTATCTGGGGGAACAAAACCGGGAAGGCGTCAACAAGACAGCTGTAAACGGGATTTTCATTATGCTGGTTACCTATCTGTTCTTCCTGGTGTTTGGGTTGTTTTTCACCAGGACGTTTTTCAAATTACAGACAGATTCAGAAGAAATCATAGAGCTGGGCGTACAGTACCTGTCCATTTGCCTGATTTTTTCAGTGGGCGTGCTGGAGCAGGTTGTGCTGGAACGGATATTGCAGGGAACCGGAAAAACAATTTATACCATGATTACACAGGGGGCGGGAGCTGTTATTAATATAATTCTCGACCCTATTCTGATTTTCGGATTATTGGGATTTCCCAGAATGGGTATCAGCGGGGCAGCCATAGCCACTGTGACAGGGCAGCTGGCCGGCATGGGGATGAACGTCTATTTTAACAAGCGGGTCAACCATGAGGTGCAGTTTGTTTTCCGGGGGTTCAGGCCGGATATGGGAATCATAAAGCAGATATACAGGGTGGGAATCCCGGCCATTGTAATGCAGTCCATCGCGTCTGTCATGACCTTTGGACTGAACCAGATACTGATTTCCTACACGGCCACAGCCGCGGCAGTGATGGGAGTCTACTTTAAAATCCAGAGTTTTATCTTCATGCCCGTATTCGGCCTCAATAACGGCATGATACCTATTATCGGATACAATCTGGGGGCGGGAAGACCTGAGCGTATACGAAAGGCCATCCATTACAGCCTGGGATATGCCACCGCCATCATGGCGGCAGGCTTTGTACTGTCCCAGGTTTTTGCGGTGGAGATAATGGCAATGTTTAATGCCTCTGAGCACATGATGTCCATTGGGGTGACGGCGCTGAGGGTGATTAGCTTCGGCTACCTGTCCGCCTCTGTTTCCGTTATTTACAGCGCCGTATTCCAGGCGCTGGGAAGAGGGATGGAAAGCCTGGTTATCTCCTTTTTCCGGCAGCTGATTGTACTGCTGCCGGCTGCCTGCATACTGGCAGCAATGTTTGGGCTGGATGCGCTGTGGTGGTCCTTTCCCATTTCGGAGACAATGGCGGCATTGCTGGCATGGGTATGGTGGAAACATATCCGCAGGCAGATGGCGGGGCAGGTGTAAGGGTCCGGAACACAGGAATTCTGTAAAAGTGGGTTTCAAAAACTTGCAAACCGGTAAATTCTATGGTATTATAATTTGGCATGCCGGATTACTATATGGCTTGTTGGGCCGTCGCCAAGCGGTAAGGCACAGGACTTTGACTCCTGCACTCGAGGG
>OHAI01003214.1_pt1 | contig 11282 bp, 9 predicted proteins | sample 1577091 | NCBI WGS metagenome assembly OHAI01 (sample SAMEA3541548, study PRJEB24748) | human gut metagenome | biome: human gut; feature: human-associated habitat; material: faeces | place: China | collected 2012
TCCAGCTGCTCCCAGTAACGGGTCGTCTCCCTGGCCAGGGGAGCGACTTCTTTCTGGATGCGCAAAATCTCGTTCTTGGCCTCCAGACGCAGGTAGGCCTGGGCCACCTTGTAGATGGCCTCGCCCACGGCCTTGCGGTGCGTGGAGATGGCCAGGTTGACCATGATCTTCTGGGCCTGGTGATTGAAATAGGACTCTACGGGGTTGGGGAAACGCGCGTAGAAGCCGATGCGGGGCACCACCTTGCCGTAGTTGCTGGGCACGTCGTCACGACCTTCATTGTAATAGGTCAGGGTATTGCCCACTTCCACGGTCATGCGGGGTTCGGGCAGATACTTCCAGACCGCATCGGTCAGGGCCAGACGCTTGATCTCCAGTTCCACGGCGCTGTTGACCAGCAGGGGCGACTGCTGGATGGTCAGGAACACGCAATCCTCAAACGAGAATTTCTTGGCCGGGTCATAGAGGTTGGGGATCACGGCCTCGAGCTTGCTCTTGTTCTCCACCGGCACACCGGGCACGTCTTCCAGCCAGTGCTTGGCGGGCAGTTCCGGGGCATCCGACCCGGCCTTCTGCGAAGCACATCCCGAAAGCGCCATCCCGGCGCACAAGGCCGCCACAGCCAGTCCCCGTTTCCAGCGAACCCTTCTTTTCGTCATGGTCATTCCCTTGCGACAAATATTAGGCACCGGCGCCTTCCTGCGGCCGGACATCCTTTTCAAATTCCATCTGGTGCAATGTCAGCAGCACCCGGCCGTCCGCATCCACGACCTGGGCGTCATAGCGCTGCAGACGTTCATCGTCCCAGCCGCGGCGCAACTGGATGCGCCAGGGCATCCGGGCACCGCACAGCAGCCCCGCATCCGCGAAACGGATAAAGCCGATGCCGCTCAGACGCCAACCCTGCGGCCAGAGCAGACGTCCTCCGGCAAGCTCCGCCCCGGGGACGGTCTCTTCCATGATACGGCAGGCTGCCTGCAAAATGGCGTCCACAGCGGACAGCAAGCTACAATAGCCGGATTTGCCAGCCGGGGCAATGCCTTGCGCCATGCCGTCGAAGCGGCCCTGCCACAGGTCATCGCCCGCCGGAGCCAGTTCTGCCAGCAGGCGCCAGCCCTCCGCCATGCCGCAGCCCACGTAGAAGTCTTCCAGAGGCAGATCAGGGCCGGTAACGGTCATCTCGCCGTCCCACAGGGGCGGCAGGCTCCCCGCGGCAGCGGCCAGGAAGACCATACCCCGTGCCAGAGGCGAAAAATGGTTGATGCGCCGCAGGTTGGGGGCCAGATCGCGGCTTTGCAGGCGCACATGGCACATGCGCGTCATCACGTAAATGATGCGCTCCATCTGCGGCTTTTGTGCCACAGCATGTTCCAGCGCAAAGGCGAGGGACGCGAAGGTTTTGCCACCGCCCGTGGGAACTGTGAGCGTATAAAGCCCCTGTGGTGCATGAGTACCCTGTTCCATGCAGGCCCGCAGTACTTTGTTCCGCTCCTGCGCGACAGGGGAAGCGGCAGGGCTGTCAAGGTAGCGTTTGGCCTGTGCCCGGACTTTTTCCAGCAGAGCGGAAAGTGGTTCCCCCATCCCACGCGGGGCTGCTTTACCGTCCATGAAGGTCTCGGTGTCGATGAAATCGGCATCGACCAGGCTGGAGTAGAGCATCCGGGTGAAAAAGGCCATGGTCAGGTTGTCCGGCTGGCGGAGCAGCCACGGCGGCAGAGCGGCTTTGGCAGGGGAGATCTCCTGTTTCCACTGGGAGCAATCTTCGATCCGCCGCTTGGAGCGGCCGACCAATGTGCTTTCGTCGGCAGTATCATGCGGATTTCCGAGGTCGGGGATGCCACTGTGATGTCCGGCAATGGCCAGCGCGGCGGGAATGTTTCCGTCCTGGATCGCGGCCTTGGCTCCAGCAGTGGAGTGGTCAACGGGCGGGCCTCCCTGCAAGCGTTGCTGGAAACCAGCGCTATATTTTCCGATGTCATGAAGCAGGGCGGTATACGCTGCTTCTGCTTGTGCGCCAAACGCTGCGGCAAAGTTTCCGGCCAGTGCAGCCGTGCTGATCAGGTGTTCTTCGATGGTCTGTGTGCGGGTCTTGTCATCACTGATGTGCGCGAGCAGCTTCATAAGAGAGCCCTCCTGAACGATAGGATACCGTTACCATACGAGAAATGGAAGTTGTTGTCAATTGGCATCCTTCCTATAATTTCAGTATAAATTCTGTTATGTCCCATAAATCGTACTTCCACGCTCCCTTCTCAAAAAATCTTGCCTTTTCCCCCAAAAAGGCTTACAATAGCCTCGGCAAACCGAAAAGACAAGGAAACAATTTCGGAGGACAGAACAATGGCTTGTACTACAATTTTAGTCGGCAAAAACGCATCATACGATGGCTCCACCATGGTCGCCCGCAACGACGATTCGGGTTCGGGGCATTTCACGGCCAAAAAGTTCGTGGTCGTGCAGCCGGAGGAGCACCCGGCCGTCTATCGGTCGGTGATCTCCCATGTGGAGGTGCCGCTGCCCGGCCATGCGCTGCGGATGACGGCCATGCCCAACGCGGTGGAAGGCGAGGGCATCTGGGCGGCAGCGGGTGTCAATGCGGCCCATGTGGGCATGACGGCTACCGAGACCATCACGTCCAACCCGCGCGTTCTGGGTGCAGATCCGCTGGTGGTGTACCAGCCCGCCAAAGGGGAACGGCCGGAAGTGCCCGGCGGCATTGGCGAGGAGGACATCGTCTGCCTCGTGCTGCCCTATATCCGCACGGCCCGCGAGGGCGTGGTGCGCCTGGGCGAGCTGCTCCGGACGTACGGCACCTATGAGATGAACGGCATCGCGTTTCAGGATGTGAACGAGATCTGGTGGCTGGAGACCATCGGCGGCCACCACTGGATGGCCCGCCGTGTGCCGGACGACAGCTATGTCGTGATGCCCAACCAGCTCGGCATCGACAGCTTCGACTTTGCCGACGCCTGCGGCGCACAGGAAAACTACATGTGCTCGGAGGACCTGAAGGCCTTTGTGGACAAGCACCACCTTGACCTCTCGCTGGACGGCAGCTTCAACCCGCGCGATGCCTTCGGCAGCCACGACGACGCCGATCATGTGTACAACACACCGCGCGCCTGGTTCATGCTGCGGCATCTGAACCCCAACACCTGGGTCTGGGAAGGCCCTGATGCAGACTATACCCCGCATTCGGACGACCTGCCCTGGTGCATGGTCCCAGAGCGGAAGATCACACCGGAAGACGTGAAATACCTGCTGTCTTCGCACTATCAGGGCACTCCATATGACCCGTATGCCGCCTATGGCGACCCGAAGAGCAAGGGTGCCTACCGTACGATCGGCATCAACCGCAACAGCTTCATGGCGCTGACCCAGATGCGCCCGGATCTGCCGGAGGAGTTCCGCACGGTGGAGTGGATCGCCTATGCGTCCAATGCCTTCAATACGATGGTGCCGTTCTATGCCAATGTGGACACCACCCCGGCCTACCTCGCCTGCACCACCGGCGAAGTCTCCACCGAGAGCTTTTACTGGGTCAGCCGGATGATCGCCGCCATGGCCGATGCCGCTTACGGCAAGTCCATCTTCCATGTCGAGCGCTACGAGGAAGGCGTCCTCTCCGCCACCCGCGCTCTGTTGAACGCCTACGACGAAAAACAGGCCCAGGAGGCCGACCCGGCCCGCCGTGCCGCCCTGCGCACGGAGGCCAACGAGGCCATCGCCAGAGAGCTGAAGGCCCGCGCCGCCGATACGCTGGATAAGGTCCTCTTTGAACTGAGCTGCACTATGAAGAATGCCTTCTCCCGCTCGGATGCCTGAGCAACAAATAAGGGAATAACAAGGAGCGTCTCCGCACAGAAGCTACTTCGTGCGGGGGCGCTCCTTTGTTGTGCCAGAAACAGCATTTCATAAGGATCTCCCGATGCAAAAAAAACTCAGAAGGATGGATATAAATCATAAAGAAAACGATTTTTGTATGCGTTTCATATTTTTGCGGGGGGGGGGATAAAAATGAAAAAACATAGAGGAAAACATTGACAGACGGCTATAAAAGATGGTATCTTATGAGAGAGGTTTTATACCTCGGATGTCATTGTACCCTGAGGAGGGGAAAAACTTTTTGAAACGATATGACCAGGCAGGAAAAGCAAAGTGGCTGATCCTGGTCATTGCGGCAGGCATCCTTCTGCTGGGTGTGATCCTGTATGCAGGGGGACGCTGGCTGGAGACCAGGAGCGTTGAAGAAGCACGCGGAGATCTGACCCAGACGGAAGCGGTGGAAACGCAGGAGTACAACGGCGTCACATACCAGCGCCGGGAGGGGCTGACCTCCATCCTTGTGATGGGCGTGGACCATGACAGCGCTGTGGAGAGCGAGGGCGCTTACCAAGGCGGCCAGGGAGATTTCCAGCGGCTGATCGTCATCGATCCGGAACGCCAGGTCATCCATCAGTTGAAGATCGACCGGGATACCATGACAGAATGCACCGTGCTGGGCTACCTTGGCAGCCCCATCGGCACCAAAGAGATGCAGATCAGCCTTGCGCATGGCTTCGGCGATGGCAAGGAGGAAAGCTGCGAGTATGCCCGTGAGGCAGTGGAAGGTCTTCTGCTGGGAGAGTCCATTGATTTTTACGTGGCCATGAACATGGATGGCATCTCGGAGCTGAACGATCTGGCAGGCGGTGTCACTGTGACATTGGAGGATGATTTCTCCTCCATAGACCCTGCAATGACCAAGGGCACGACCCTGACGTTGCATGGGGACAAGGCCGAGACCTTTGTCCGTAGCCGGATGACGGTCGGAGATGGGACCAATGCCAGCCGCATGGAACGTCAGGAGGCGTTCCGTGGTCGCGACCAAGAAGACTGCAAAGGTCTGAGTTTGAGAAAGTACCTTTTGTAGGTTTACAGAAGGCAGTGGCATTTGCTGCCACTGCTTTCTTTCTGCTTCAGAATAAATCAAAGGGAGAACAAAACTATGTCAGAATACCAAATGCCACCCCCCAATAAGGTGAATTCGCCCCAGCCCGGCAATGGAGACGAGGGGACCATTGACCTCCTGGAGCTGTTTTATGCGCTGCTGAGTAAATGGAAGCAGCTTGCAGCAGCAACTGTGGCCTGCGCCCTGATCGCAGCCATTGGGGTGCTGTTTTTTGTGACGCCCAAGTATCAGGCGTCGTCTACCATTTACGTCATCAGCCAGAAAGACTCGGACATCAACATGTCCGATCTCCAGATCGGCACGGCCCTGACCAATGACTATATCCAAGTCTTTCATATGTGGGAGGTGCAGGAGAAGGTGATCTCCAACCTGGACCTGCCCTATACCTACAGCCAGCTGGATAAGATGCTCTCTGTGACCAATGCCTCCAACACCCGGATGGTGGAGATCACCGTGACGTCGGAGTCTGCGCAGGAAGCAGCAGACATCGCCAATGAGTATGTTACCGTGGTGCAGGACTACATTGCCAAAAAGATGGCAACGGACAAGATCTCTATCATGTCCACAGCACTGGTTCCTACGGAGCCGGTCAGTCCGAACAAGACCAAAAGCATCCTGCTGGGAGCATTGCTGGGCTTTGTGGTCAGTGCGGGTGTCGTTGTTGTGATGACATTGCTGGACGATACCTACAAGACGACGGAGGACATCAAGAAATACACCGGCCTGGTGACGATGGCGGTGATCCCGCTGGAAAAGGGCGATGAGCCAAAACATCAGAGGGCAGACAAGCAGATCGGCCTGAAGCTGCCGGGAGGGAAAACGCTGTGAACAGACTTGAATTTCGAAAACTTCCCCAGTTGAGCTACCCGGTCAATGAGGCCTTCAACACCCTTTCCACCAATGTCTCCTTTTTGGGTCGGAATATCAAAAAGATCATGCTTACCAGTTCCCACGCATCCGAGGGCAAGAGCTTTACCAGCATTACGCTGTGCCGGAAGCTGGCAGAGCGAGGCAAGCGGGTGGTCCTGGTGGATACGGACCTGCGGCGGAGCATGATCACCACTGTTTATGGGGTGCAGTTTGCGCCGGGTTCCAAAAAGCAGGGCCTGTCTCACTATCTGGCCGGCATTGCCGAAAAGGAGGAAGTCCTGTTCCACACCAACGTTCCGGGCATGGACTTTATCCCTATGGGCCACGAACTGCTGAATCCCATCCCGCTGCTGAGCTCTGAGCGGTTTCAGAACCTGCTGGATGGACTGGCAGAGCAGTACGATTACGTGATCGTGGATGCGGCTCCGGTGGGCGTGGTCATTGATGCTGCGGAGATCGCAAAGGTCTGCGATGGCATTCTGCTGGTGGTGAGCTACAATCAGGTCCACCGGCAGGAGCTGATCGACGCAAAAAACCAGTTGGAACAAACGGGCTGCCCCATCCTCGGCACCATCCTCAATCAGGTGGATTACGAGGGCTTCGCCAACAAGAAGTATTATTACAAATCGCATTATTCCAGTTATTACAAGGCCTACGAAAAAGAGGCAGAAGAAAAGAAGAGCTGAGCCCATGACAGAACAGTTTTTAGATCTGCATACGCATGTGGTCTATGGAGTGGACGATGGTGCCCGCACGGAAGAACAGATGCGGGCAATGCTGGACGCAGCTGCCGCCAACGGCATCACCACATTGGTGGCCACCACCCACGCGACACCGGGCCTGGAGGCCTTTCCACAGGAGCGCTACCAGCGCCACCTGGATGCAGCGCAGGCCTATTGTCAACAGCAGGGGTATGGATTGCGGCTGTACCCCGGTGCGGAGCTGCTGTACAACCCCATGCTGCGGGATGCAGCCAGCGAAAACGGCCTGCCCACGCTGGCCGGTACGGACTGGGTGCTGATGGAGTTTTTACCGCAGACTTCCGCCAAAGAGCTGGAAAATGGGCTGGAAGAAGTGGCTGTGTGCGGCTACTCCATTCTGATGGCCCATGTGGAGCGCTACCGCTGCCTGGAATCGCGGGGCCTGCTGGAAAAGCTGAAAGCCCGGTATCCTGTGGCCTGCCAGATGAACGGTTCCACGGTGCTGGAGCCGGGCAGCTTTTGGAAGCGGCGGCGGGTGGAACGCTGGCTGAGCAGCGGTGTCATTGATGTGGTAGCATCGGATGCACATAACACTACGTCCCGGCCGGTCAATCTGCGGGAAGCCTATCAAAAGCTGAAACTCACCTTCGGCGAGGAAACAGCGGACCGTTTGACCGGGCGCAGCGGCCCATGGAAGGAATTCCGGGACGCCTTAGCACAACAAAAAGCGACTTGACGTTCCAGCAAAGTGCTGGGGACCGCTTCCTTCTGCAAAGTGCGTAGCATGTTGGGAGCAGATGTGCAAGACGCAGAAAAAACAAAACAGCGGCAGTTTTCCAAATTGGAAAGCGGCCGCTGTATTGTTGCATCTAGAGCAAAAATAAAAAAATCACACCCCCGATGCGCCGTAGTTTGCCAGCACACGGGCGGAGGGATCGTTGACGTTGCAGCCGGGCCATGCTTTGTTGGGCATCCAGAAATCGACGATGGTGCGGCTCTGGTCGTGGTAGTATTTCTCGAAGATCTCGCGGTAGAACAGGCTCTCCTTGGTGAACGGCATGCAATGGGCCGAATAGTTTGCTCGGCGGAGCTGGAACTCCTCGTCGGTGTAAAGGCTCTCGGTATACTCCTTGATGTCGTCTACCATGCTGTGGCCCACGGCGTCGGAGAAGGCGGCCTTTTCACGCCACAGGATCTCCGGCGGCAGCCAGTCGCCATCGAAGGCTTTGCGCAGCAGGTACTTGCCCTTGCCGTAGCTGTTCAGCTTCTTTTCGGGGTCAATGGCCATCACGTAGCGGACGAAGTCCAGGTCGCCGAAGGGTACACGGGCCTCAATGCTGTTGGAGGAGATGCAGCGGTCGGCGCGGAGGACATCGTACATATAAAGCTCGCGGATGCGCTTCTGGCTCTCCTGCTGGAAGGCGTCGGCGGTGGGGGCATAGTCGGTGTACTTGTAGCCGAACAGCTCATCGGAGATCTCGCCCGTCAGAAGGACGCGGACATCGGTCTGCTCGTGGATGGCCTTGCACAGCAGGTACATGCCCATGCTGGCGCGGATGGTGGTGATGTCCCAGGTGCCCAGCAGGCGGATGACCTCTTCCAGGCTCTGGAGGACCATCTCCCGGTTGATGATGACCTCATGATGCTCGCTGCCCAGATAGTCGGCGGTCTGGCGGGCATACTTCAGGTCGATGGCGTCGGTATCCATGCCGATGGCAAAGGTGCGGATGGGCTTGCCCAGCTTTTTGGCTGCGATGGAGCAGACCAGCGAGGAGTCCAGACCGCCCGAAAGCAGGAAGCCGACCGGTGCGTCGGCGTCCAGACGCTTTTCCACACCGGCGATGAGCTTTTCGCGGATGTTGGTCAAGGTGGTCTCCATGTCGTCTTCCATGGGGGCGGGCACATCGGCGATGTCCTCATAGCGGACGAAGCGGCCGTCGCAGTAGTAGCTGCCAATGGGGAAGGGCCGGATGTCGTCGCACCAGCCGATGAGGTTCTGCATCTCGGACGCGAACGCGATCTGGTGGCTGGACTTGGAGTAGCCGTAGAACAGCGGGCGGATGCCGATGGGGTCGCGGGCTGCGATGAGGCGGTCCTTGCGGGAATCGTAGAGGATGAGGGCGAACTCAGCGTCCAGATGGCGGAACATGTCGAGGCCGTACTCATAATAAAGCGGCAGCAGGATCTCGCAGTCGCAGTCGGACTGGAACTTGTAGCCACGGCGCTTCAGGATCTCTTTTTCAAAGCGGAAGCCGTACAGCTCGCCGTTGCAGACCACACAGTCGGCTCCGCGGTAGAACGGCTGCATGCCTTCGGGCGTCAGGCCCATGATGGCCAGCCGGCCAAAGCCCATCAGGCCGAACGGCCCTTCCACGACCCGCTGGTCGTCCGGGCCGCGCATCACGGTGCGCAGGAGATAATCCTTGAACTTGGCGGCACTCAGATCGTGCCCGGTGTAACCCATTACACAACACATATTTCTTACCCCTCTCAAGTGACCGCTCCGTCATTGCTTTGCAATGCCGCCTCTCCGGATCGGAGCGGTCTCAAATAAAAAAATACGGCAGCCTTCATCCCACTTTGCTAGGACGAATGCTGCCGTATCCGTGGTGCCACCTAAATTACCGACACGCTGGGCATGTCAGTCACTTTTGTGCGCTCTCCCCGTTGAAAGCACTGCCGCGATAACGAGCGGCGCACGTCTGCCCCTACTTGCCGCCTTGCGCGGGTTCAGGGGGAAGCTCACGGGGGTTCGTTCGGGTCCGGCTCTCTGCGCGGCTCACACCTGCCCGCGCTCTCTGAAAAAGAGCGGTTGGACCTTACTTTTCCCGGTCAACGCTTTTCTTGCCTGAATTGTATCACGGCTTTTTGTCCGTGTCAACAGCCGAATTTGAATTTTCTGCGGTTTGTTCAGCCTGCTCATTTTGCTGCGCACAGCGGCGGCAAAGTCCGTACAAAACGCTTCCCTCGCACTGGAGCGTAAAGCCGTGTTCGGCCATCAGATGGGCGCGTACCTCGTCCATGAAGTGGCAGTCCAGGTGATAGATCCGCCCGCACTGCACACATTTGAGGTGCAGATGCTCCCGGCAGTGCCGCCCTTCGTCCACATACTGGAACACCGCTTTTTCGCCCTTGTCAGCGACGTATTTCATGATGCGCTGTTCGCCCGCCAGCTTGTCGAGATACCGGTAGACGGTGGTGGGGTTGGGGCTGGCGCCCTCGGCCTCCAGATGTTCCAGAATATTCGACGCACTGACCGCGTGCTGCCGGTTGTTGATGAGGTAATCCAGGATGAGCTGCCGGGTTTTGGTGTTGTATCCGCCGCGACCTGCCATGATATCCGCCTTCCTTTCCGCATCAAGTGTACCACAATTTATCCTTCGATGCAAAACAAGATGGGAGAGTTGGTAACAAGCACAAAAAACTTTGTGAATAATGCAAGAAAATACGGCAGAATATCTGTGCAAAACGGAAAAGCTCCCAATCTTTTGGAAAAACTCTTGTAAAGATTGACAAGTTGTGTGATAATGTTTATATGAGATGAGTTGGATTATTTCAGGGATACAAGCTGCCTTTCGGGCGGCTTTGCGTTGTTTGAGACGAACATCGGAATGAAATGATCTGTTCGGTTAGGAGATTGGAAAGATGAAAGAGATGGAACAGCAGGCAAAGCAGAGCTTGAAGCTCCAGGCCTACCAGTACCTGAAAACAAAGATCCTGAACTGTGAGTACCGTCCCAATGAGTTTCTCAACGAGCAGAAGCTCTGTGCGGAGATGGGCAACATCAGCCGCACCCCCATGCGGGATGCGTTGGGCCGGTTGGAGCAGGAGGGCCTCATCACCATCCTGCCCAAAAAGGGCCTGATGGTCTCCGGCATCACGGAGGACGATGTGCACAGCATGTTCGAGATGCGCCTTCTGGTGGAGCCGTATGCGCTGCGCAATTACGGCAACCTGATCCCCCGGCAGGCACTGGAAGACTATAAGGAACTGATGCACCACCCGGAACGCATCGACGACTTCTGCAAGTCGGACGATGACTTCCACGAGCTGCTGATGAGCAGCCTGCCCAACAAGTACCTGCGCTCGGCCTATGACCGCATCACCGGCCTGAACACCCGGTTCCGCATCATGACCGGCAAGGTGAGCATGATCAATCAGGATCAGACCTGCGAGGAGCATCTGCACATCCTGGATGCGGCCCTGAACGACAACTGGGACACCGCCGCCGATGCGCTGCAGCACCATCTGGAGCTGGCCCGCGATAAGGCCGAAGGCGTCATCAAGGTCATCCGGCTGTGGTAAGACTTACCCTCTCAGGCAAACCCACAGGGTTTGCCTGAGAGGGTACTTTTTTGCACAAAAACAGCACATTTGTCCAGAAACAGTGAGATGCGTATAAAAAATTCATAAAAATCATAAGAATTTGACATTGCATAGTTTTTAACAATGTGGTAAAGTAAAAGGCAGAGAGACCCGGCTGAAAACGGGTACAATGATTTGGAGGATCGTAATTATGGCTGATCGTATCGTACTGAATACCATTTCCTACCATGGCCACGGTGCCATCGAGAACATCGTTCCCGAACTGACCGCCCGCGGCTACAAGAAGGCGTTCGTCTGCTCCGACCCCGACCTCATCAAGTTCGGCGTGACCAAGAAAGTCACCGACCTGCTGGATGCGGCAAACTTTGCCTACGCTGTGTACAGCGAGATCAAGCCCAACCCCACCATCGCCAACGTGCAGGACGGCGTGGCCG
>OHAI01003218.1_pt1 | contig 11266 bp, 4 predicted proteins | sample 1577091 | NCBI WGS metagenome assembly OHAI01 (sample SAMEA3541548, study PRJEB24748) | human gut metagenome | biome: human gut; feature: human-associated habitat; material: faeces | place: China | collected 2012
ATATACAAAATATGCCGCATAGCAAAGCAGCATCACCACTCCGCATGGCTTTCTAAGCTCTTTATGTCTTATCGTACCGCCCCACAGGAGCACACCGCACAGTATTGCCACAACTGTATCAATCACAAACCTGCTCTCAAACGGTACCGGACAAATGAGAGCTACTGTACCAATTACAAAGAGTATATTAAAAATATTGCTGCCGACTATATTTCCTATTGCAATTCCTGCATTTCCCTTGCGTGCTGCTGAAACAGATGTAACGAGCTCCGGCAGTGATGTGCCGAATGCAACGATTGTCAGTCCGATAAAGCGCTCACTCATGCCGCAGGCTCTTGCTATGGTTGTGGCACCGTTTACGACAAGCTGGCTTCCAATTACGACACAAACACCGCCCAGCACAATAAAGAGCAGGCATTTCCATACCGGATATAGCTTTACAGGCTGCTCATCACCGCTGTCATTGCCCTTTTTTGCCAGAAAATACAGGTAAAGCAGATATGCAATAAATAAAACCCACAGTATAACTCCCTCAATGAATGTAATTTCATTACCTGTCATTCCCATCACGAGAAGCACTGCTGTGATAAGAAGCATATACGGTATCTCGTATTTGAAGGTAGTTTTTTGTATGGCTACATTTGTGATGAGTGCCGTCACTCCCAGGATTATAAGGATATTTAGTATATTGCTGCCGACTATATTACCTACAGTAATCCCCGCATTACCCTTTATTCCTGCAGTGATGCTGACTGCCGCCTCCGGCAGCGACGTACCCATCGCCACAATCGTCAGTCCAATCACAAGCTGCGGAATACCAAATTTCCCGGCGAGTGCCGCCGCTCCATCCACAAATACATCCGCGCCCTTCACCAGTGCTACAAAGCCTGCTACAAGCAGTAAAATTGCTACAAAAATCATAATTTTCCTCCCTCTGCCGTCCTTTTTAAGGATGCCTGATTAATTGATAGTTACAGCTATGTCCTATCAGCAGAAGGCTTTTATATGCAAAAAAGGCGACACTTCTGCTGTATAAAACAACAAAAGTCTCGCCATTTAATCACTCTCCGGATTGCTGTAATATATGTATGAGCAATCGTACTGACGGATAAGTAAGCACTCTCGTGCCGGCTACTCCCTTTCACTTATATATTATGATATGCGAATGCAAGGTATTCGTCAATAGAGAAATGTGCTTATTTTTCATATTCCTCTATGACGCATGTATGATGCTTTTTTTTCCCATTTTGACTATCATAATTGATTCCAACCAAAAGAAGCTTTCCCTTATAGCCTGCCAGTGCTCCCTCATAGTGCCTGTCCTTAATCTGTTTAACTGCAGCCTCGGCAGTCTTATCACATTTTAATTCAATTATAATTGCCGGGCGTTTTCCGGCATTTTCTCTTGGTATAAATACCATATCTGCATATCCTTTACCCGCCGGCATTTCTCTGACAATATTGTAATATGCAGGTGCTGTAAAATAAGCCATTGTCAGAACGCAGCTTAATGAGTTTTCATCATTATATCTCAAAACAGATGTATATGATTCATGTGCAAGCTCAATTATTTCTGCCACTTTATCACTGTCACAATTAATTGTAGCCCTTAACAATTCATCGCATCTGGCAATTGATTTTCCAATTTTCCCCCAATTTCCTGTGCACAGAGCTGCCTGATATGCCTTTTTCACTTCATAATTTGGAATAAATGCACTCTCTTCCTCTCTGTCATATCCCAGATATCCCAAATGAATCAGAGCTGTCAAAGCTTCATCCTTTGAGGAAACAGTAGAAAAATCATTCTGAAAAGTTTCGGTGTTTACATATAATTTTTTCCCTGACAGCATATTTACAATATCATCCCTCAAGCCCTCATAATTCATGTTTATAAATGTATTGATTGACTCAAATGATGATGTGTTTTTCCAATAAGAATCAAAATCCCTGTAATTAAGTGCCATCGACACAGAATTCGGATTATACATAAGCAAACCATCTATCAGATAGCCATTGTACCAGGCTTTCATGCTCTCATAATCCATGTTGTATTGCCTGCACAGCATCATGACTTCTTCTTCTGTAAAACCATAATATTGTGTAATTGGTCTGGATTTAAGCATTGTAAACTCCTGAAAATTATTCAATGCCGATTCGTCCTTTATTTTTTTAATCGGAAGTATCCCGGTTATATATGCCAAAGCAAGGAAGTACTTTGATTCCTCTGACTTAAATAATGAATGAAGAAACTGTAAATAATTATGAATCAGATTCTGGTCATCACTATTTCTGATTACACAATCCCATTCATCTATAATAATTACAAACTGTATCCCGGTAAGCTTATAAACAGACATAAGTATAACACTGAATTTCTTTGAGAAATCAACATTTTCTTCAAATTCATCCCTTAAATCCGACACAACGTATTCCTTGATTTTTTCAATGATATTTGCCTTATAATCATCCCAAAATGATGAAATATCAAGATGTATGACATTGTATTTGTTCATATGTTTTTTATATGCCGGATTTGTTGCAAGCTTAGTGTCTTCAAACAACTCTGCTGAATCACAGCCCCTGCTATAATATGCATCTATCATTCCGGCAGCATGAGATTTTCCAAATCTCCTTGCATGGCTTACTGCAATACATTTATCATCTGTCGATAATCTGCTATTTAATTCATTGATCAGTTCTGTCTTATCCACATATATTCTACTGTTTTTTGACTGTAAAAAGCTCTCATTTCCAGGATTAAAGTATATTCCCATCCCGTTTTCACCCCTTTGACATATAAAAATCAGCTATACTTTTTTATAGTATAGCTGATTATCTATATAATTACAAATAATAAATGAAACGTTTTGTTTTATCATTAATTTTTTCTTGCCTTTATCACGCTAACGTGGTAGCATGGTTACTAAATAAACTATTAAAGAGGTACTACAAATGAAAACATCAGAAATTATTGTATTTATCGTCTATCTGCTGTGCATGCTGGGTATCGGTATTTTCTTCTTCGTGAAAAACAGAAACGGCGGAGAAAAAACCTACTTCCTTGGTGGACGTGAGATGGGACCATGGGTTGCGGCGCTGTCAGCCGGAGCCTCAGACATGAGTGCATGGGTACTCATGGGACTTCCTACTTCTATCTATGCACTGGGCTTAGGTCAGGTATGGATTCCTGTAGGACTTGCAATCGGCTACACTATAAGCTGGCTGCTTGAAGCACCGAGACTGAGAAAATTCTCGATTGTAGCAAACGACTCAATCACCATTCCGCAGTATCTGACCAACAGATTCCTGTCCAAATCACTTGCACTGCAGGTAATATGTGCAATTGTGTTTTTGGTTGCATACACTATTTATGCGGCATCAAGCGTAAAGGCATGCGGTACTCTTTTCCACACTGTAATAGGAATGGATCCACAGATTGCCATGTATCTTGCTGCAGTGGTCATCGTAGGCTATACCTTCCTCGGCGGCTTCTCGGCTGTATGCTGGACCGATTTTTTCCAGGGCATGCTCGTGCTCAGCTCTATGTTTATAGCACCGATTTTTGCAGCATTTATGCTTGACACATCATCCATGTCAGCACTCCCGGGCGGTTACTTAAACCCGTTCTCAAGCTGGCAGGATATCGTATCAGGACTGGCATGGGGACTTGGTTACTTCGGTATGCCACATATCATCATCAGATTTATGTCCATCAAATCACAGAAGGATTTGAAAAAATCAGCAAAAATCGGAATTACATGGACTCTGCTTATTGTATTTTTTGCGACCTTAATCGGAGTAATCGGAAGACTTTTCCTTGGCTTTGACGAATCAATCAATGAAAACTCTCTTGTTTTCATCCAGATTGTAAGAAAGATTTTCCCGGGTGTTATCTCAGGTATACTGCTCTCAGCAGTGCTTGCCGCTTCCATGAGTACCGCAGACAGCCAGCTGCTTGCTGCTTCATCTGCTTTCTCGAGTGATGTGTACAAGCCTGTCATCAGAAAAGGCAAGGCAAGTGACAAAGAGATGATGTGGACCGGCCGTATTGTCGTTCTTGGAATCTCTGTTGCAGCACTCATCATCGCTTCAAACCCTAATGCCGGCTCTATCATGGCACTTGTTTCCAATGCATGGGGTATCTTTGGAGCTGCCTTTGGACCTGCAATCATGCTCAGCCTCTTCTGGAAGCGCTTTAACTTCAAGGGTGCTGTTGCAGGAATCATAACAGGTGCTGCCGTTGATATATTGTGGTATGCGTTCCTTACATCAACCGGAATCTACGAGCTGCTGCCGGGATTTGTTTTAGGACTTATCGCAGCCGTTGTTGTGACACTTTGCACAAAGGAGCCTTCAAAAGAGGTTTATGAGCTCTTCGATAAGGCCGAAAAGTTTGATGAATAATTAAAGTAATTAATCAGTAAAGCACATAAGTAAAACCGTCGTACCCTGCTATTTACGGCCCTGGTACGACGGTTTTATTTTTTATTTTATTTTTCTTATGCGTTATGTTGTTTTTTTAGAAGAGCTGCTATGCCTGCTCCTTTTTGCGTTTCGTAAGAGCTGCGATTGATACGCCAAGACCTGCCATTGCGATAACAAGCCACATATACATATTGCTGTCATCTGAGGTCTTTGCTGCGCCTGCAGCAGCTGCTTTAGTACCTGCATTGGTATTTACCTTTACAAAGGCAAATGTGCTGAAATGGTCTGTCTCAAATACAAGCTTTCCATCTGCTACCCTTGATGTGCATGCTATAAGCTTGTCTGAATCCACACGGAATACCTTGATTGCCTCATTGTCAGCTAACGCAAAAGGCATATCCATAGTTACCTGAACCTTGTCTGCCAGCTGATGAAGCTGTGTAGCTCCATCTGTCAGATTAAGCTCATATATTAAAACATCCTTTACTCCTACAATTTTGTCCTTTACTACATCTGCAACCTTTGCCACTTTCTTCTCATCAGTTACCTTCTTTGACTCGAATTTTACTGTATCCGGAAGGATTCCCTTAGTGTCCTTTACAGTTGTTTTGGTGTCGGATATGCTTGCTACAACCGCTCCCGGTGTAAGAGCCTTTGCAGGCTGTGTGGCAGTATCACCGTTTCCTGTATTGTCCTTGTTTTCATCATCAGCAGATGGAGGATTCGGCTTATTATTGTCATCATCACCGGTATTACCATTATCGGCATCACTCTTGTCGGCTGACTTTGTCTGATATAAGTATAGGTCATCTGCTGTTCCCCAGCCACCTTTTGCACTCACGATTCCGACAACAAGAGTAACCTCTGTTTCCTTATCAAGCTTAAACGAAACGCTTGGAGTCTTCCAGTTTTTCCAGCCTGCAAGTGTTACATTGTCACCCTTAGCAATGACATTACCTTTGGAATCAACAGCCTTGGCATAAAGCTGATCTCCATCGGCACCCTGTCCTGCGTACTCGAAAATATACTCTCCTGAAGCAAGTGTGATAGCATTCTTGTATGTAATTTCTGCCTCGGCTACATCTGTGCCGGCATTGTACCAGTGAGCACATGCTGCTCCTGACTTTTTATCATCCTTGGTAGAAGAAACCGAATCGACAATCTTGTTATTGGCAGTAAAATTATCAGCCTTTTCAAAACCTGCATCATCTGCATCTGTAATGAGATTTTTCTGCTTTATAACTACTGTACATTTTGTTGTACCTATTGTCTTATCCTTATAAGCACCACGCTCGATTTTTCTGCTGAATTTGACAGTTCCTTCTACAGTGTAGGTTCCTGCCTTTGAAAAATCAATTCCATCTGTATTCCAAACAACGTTCTCTTCAACCTTTTCGGTATTGTATGTCACATTGATTGTTTTTGGAAGCTCTATCTCTTTACCTGCCTCTGCTGTGACATCTGCTGTTTCTATATCCTCAACTCCAATTTTCGTTACCTTGGCACCGGTCTTTACATACTTCCATACCTTAAGAGCTGCTGTTGCTGTTCCATCCGGATAAAACATTGCCTGATTATCAACAGCCGAACCACCATACCATTTTCCGGCATCATTTGGATCATACTCACCGCCGTAGCTTGCTGCCCAGCCTGAGCCTTTTTCCTCCCAAATCTTTTTATTTGCTTCATATCTTGCTGCTGCAGCCTCCTCTGAAAGACCTGTGGTATCTCCCACGGTAATCCATGCCGGCTCCCAGTAGTATACACCAAGGCCTCCTGCCTCATTTACTGCATTGATGAGGTTTCTTATGAAAGTAGACTGTCCCTGCACAGTGAAAGGCTCTGTGGCATCTGCCGAGTCATCATTATTCCCCTCACGAACAGTATTTCCATGACCATCCGAATCATCAAGTGTATATGCATAGCTTGTTTCTACAACCATTGCATCCTTGTTGTGCCTCGTCTGAACATAGCTGAGTTCTTTCTTTAAATTGCTCAGTGTTCCATGCCAGTATGGATAGTAGCTTGTTCCAAGAATATCATAATTTACATTATAATTTTCAAGGTTATCTGACCATTTTGTAAGTGTATTCTTCTGTGGGCTTTCCACATGAATCACAACCTTTACGTCACTGTTGTAATCCTTAACACCTTTTGAGCCTGCGGAAAAGAGCTTGCACATGGCATCTGTTTTTGTTTCTCCTATAAAACCGACTGTTGTCTCATTTCCAACCTGAACCATATCTACAACATCCTTTGATGCATCAATTGTGTTTAATGATTCGTTGATAAACTCCTCTACAGCTGCAGCCTTCTCATCAACTGTATAGCCCTTCCATGCCTTAGGCACCATCTGTTTACTCGGATCAGTCCAGAAATCTGAGCAATGGAAATCAACAAGCATTTTTATTCCGGCGTTGCGGCATGCATCAGCAATTTTCTTTGCGGTTGCCACATCGTTATTTCCACCACCATATCCATTTCCGTTTGAATCATATGGATTATTCCATACTCTGACACGGATATGGTTTATGCCGTTTTCTGCCAGGAATTTGCAGAAATCTGTCACGTTGTTAATTTCTTTTCCGCTATAATCCTTGTATACAACACCACTGCCTAATTCTGTTATAACAGATGAAATGTCCATTCCCATTATGAAATCAGACGACAAATCCTTTACCTTTGCAACAACAATATCGTCATTGTCTACTGATGTATCAATTTCAGGTGCCTTAGATGTAATAGTTGTGCATACATAACCAAGCACATTTTTATCTGCATCCTCAAGCTGGGCTGCAACATAATACTTACCGGCTGACTTTGTTGTGTAAGCAGCCTTAAGAGTTTTTCCGGAACCATTGTCATTTTCTAATGTTCCGTCATCCAATCCATCTATGTGGTCGTTCCATTTATCAACCCACCACCATAAATTTACTCCCTCAGGAAGTTCACTTATTTCTTTTCCATCATATGTAATCTTAGCTTCAAGATTGACTGTATCGCCATTTTCTACGGCTACATCTGTCTGGTTTACTGAAATTGTGTAGCCTTTCTGGTTTTCTTCGGAAGAGTCAGTATCATCTGCTTCTTTTTCATACAAAACAATATCATCAATTGCGCTGCCTTTATTCCATGCTGTCAGCTTTCCTGAAACAAAAACCTTCACGTCACTTTCCTTATCAAGAGTGAATTCCCCTGTCTCAATTGATTCCCATTTGCTCTGATCATCAGCCCACTCAGAAGCCTTTAAATCTGTGCTGACATATTCTCCTGCACTCAGTTTTAATCCACCTGCTGCACCGGTGCTTTTTATTCCAAGTTTATATGTTCCGGCCGGAAGCTTAACGGTCTGTGAGATAGATACATCTTTTTCTTCCTCTGTTTTATTTTCCCAGATACAATAATATCCTTTTTCTTCTCCTGACCCGTAAAGCCAGTTTTCAGTATCCTTTGGTATACTAATATCCCAATTATCTGCTCCTGACTCAAAATCCCCATTCACCACATATTCTGTGTCTACCCACTTTGCGGCCTCCTCTGCTGCCTTAACCTGCTCTGTACCCAAATCCGCCACAGCGCTCTGGCTTAAAAGCATTGCAAACACCAGTCCGGCACTTGTTATAGATGCCATTTTTCTCTTCCTGCTCATATTTTCCTCCTTGTTTTTATGCAGTGGTAAATGACTATCAAATTGATAAATATCAAAGCCATTAAGCCACTGTCATGCACCTTCTCCAATTGCATGCCGCGCATGATTTCATCTGTTCCATGTGCAGCAGCGCAATCGGTTGCAATAACTATATTTACAGTTTATACATTTATTGCGTACGTTTCAATTGACATAAATGACAAGTTATTTATGACCAATTTAGCAAAAATACATCAATTTAATATTTGTAAATATGGGAAAATATACAAAATTCAGCTTGTTCAAACGGTTATTCAAGAAATGACATTCACATTGATTTTGTGGAAATTTCACAATACTTTTACGCGTTTAGAAGTATAATAATTTTTTTATGCAAGTTAAATATATTTATATGCTTCAGAATTTTTAGTTTTTTCATAGGCAAATTGCCAGAGTCCCCGGTACTATATATAAAAAAGCCGTACAGCAGCTTATGAAATATTTTCAAAAGCTGCCATACGGCATATTTTTATTCAACTTCTACAGATGAAGCACTCGCTCTTTAATCTCCTGTGTTCTTCCCTGATTCCAGAACTGTGTGCCGATATAGCCGCATGTACGGCGGGCTACACTCATCTTGTTCTGGTCACGATTGCCACAGTGCGGGCACTCCCAGATAAGCTTGCCTGAGCCCTCTTCCTCCACGATTTTGATTTCACCGTCGTAGCCGCATACCTGGCAATAGTCGCTCTTTGTATTCAGCTCTGCGTACATGATATTGTCGTAAATGTACTGCATTACTGAAAGCACTGCAGGGATATTGTCCTGCATGTTTGGTACCTCCACGTAGCTGATAGCGCCACCCGGAGACAGCTTCTGGAACTGGGACTCAAACTTTAGCTTGTCAAATGCATTGATCTGCTCGGTTACATGCACATGATAGCTGTTTGTGATGTAGTTCTTGTCGGTAACACCCTTGATGATACCAAAGCGCTTCTGTAAGCACTTAGCAAACTTATAGGTGGTAGACTCAAGCGGTGTGCCATATATACTGAAATCGATGTTTGACTCCTTTTTCCACTGCTCACATGCATCGTTTAAGCGCTGCATTACCTTAAGTGCAAACGGTGTGCCTTCCTTTGGCTCTGTGTGTGATACTCCCTTCATATAGCGTACACACTCACAAAGTCCTGCATAGCCGAGTGAGATTGTTGAGTATCCGTTAAATAATAATGGGTCTATAACCTCTCCCTTTTTCAGACGTGCAAGTGCTCCGTTCTGCCAGAGAATCGGTGCTACATCGGATTTGGTACCAAGAAGCCTCTTATGTCTGCACATAAGCGCTCTGTGACAAAGCTCAAGTCTCTCATCAAGTATCTTCCAGAATTTTTCCTCATCCTTTTCTGATGAACATGCCACATCAACGAGATTTAAGGTAACAACACCCTGGTTGAAACGTCCATAGTATTTACGCTTGTTTGGATCAAAGTTCATGGCATGTGCCACATTTCCCGCTGTCTGTGAGCATCTGTCCACTGTGAGGAATGAACGGCAGCCCATGCATGTATACACATCTCCGTCCTTAAGCTCCTTCATGACCTTCTCTGAAATATAGTCAGGCACCATTCTCTTTGCAGAGCACTGTGCGGCGAGTACTGTGAGATCCCAGTACTTTGAATCCTCTGTGATATTGTCATCCTCAAGCACATATATGAGCTTTGGGAATGCCGGTGTGATATATACACCCTTTTCGTTCTTTACACCCTTTATTCTCTGGTGCAGCATCTCCTCAATGATTGCGGCAAGATCTGCCTTTGTCTGCGGATCGGATACCTCATTCAGGTACATGAATACTGTGATAAACGGTGCCTGTCCGTTTGTAGTCATGAGTGTGATGACCTGATACTGAATCATCTGCACACCGCGGTTGATTTCTTCCTTGACACGAAGCTCTGCTACCTCGTTGATTTTTTCTTCATCCAAATCAAGGCCTACGCTCTCGAACTCATTTAGCACCTGCTTTCTGAACTTCTCACGACTGACCTGTACAAATGGTGCCAGATGTGCGAGCGAGATACTCTGTCCACCATACTGTGAGCTGGCAATCTGTGCGATAGCCTGTGTAGCGATGTTGCAGGCTGTTGAAAAGCTCTTTGGTGTATCAATCATAGTCTCACTGATTACTGTGCCGTTCTGAAGCATGTCCTCAAGGTTTACAAGACAGCAGTTGTGCATATGCTGTGCGAAATAATCTGCATCGTGGAAATGGATAAGCCCCTTCTCATGAGCCTCCACTATATCCTCAGGAAGCAGGAAACGGCGTGTGATATCCTTGCTCACCTCACCTGCCATGTAGTCACGCTGCACGCTGTTTACAGTAGGATTCTTGTTGGAGTTTTCCTGCTTTACCTCCTCGTTATTGCACTCAAGAAGGCTAAGAATCTGCTGGTCTGTGGAGTTCGACTTACGGACAATAGCTCGCTTGTATCTGTAAGTGATGTAGTTTCTTGCTACGGTAAAGGCACGCTTGTTCATGAGCTGGTTCTCCACCATATCCTGTATCTCCTCAACGCTTGGAGAGCGCTTCATATTCTCACATGCAGTCTCCACGTTGCTTGCAATTTCCTCAATCTGATCAGCAGTAAGCTTCTCGTAGTCCAGTACTGAATCGTTTGCCTTTCTAATGGCAGCTACAATTTTAGCTGCATCAAATATGTCCTCACTGCCGCTTCGCTTGATGATTTTCATGTAAATTTCTCCTCTCTGTATACTATATTTCATATAATGTAGTGTACTATATATAGTATTGTCATCCAATACACATACTATATATATGTATTTTATCATGTGTAATGGCACAAAATATGCAGCTATAAATGAGATGTAATCATTAATTCATGTCACTGCCCTGCAATGTAAAGCGGGCTTTTCACCAAACAATTACAATATAGCTACATATAAAATGCCATATTATTTAATACAAATCTGTGCATCTGTCTTTTGATGACAATCTAAATTATACAAGATATTGTTGCTATGTCAATACGCTCAACAATATTTTGTAGCATTTTGGCTTATTGCACAAAAAAAGCCACAATATTTATGCTACTTTTTCAACTCTATAGTCATTTTGTTCCCGGTAGTTTCGAATAGTTACTCACCGGTTACATGTTGAGCTCTTCCATATTGTCAATCACCCTGTCCAAAAAAACA
>OHAI01003219.1_pt1 | contig 11266 bp, 7 predicted proteins | sample 1577091 | NCBI WGS metagenome assembly OHAI01 (sample SAMEA3541548, study PRJEB24748) | human gut metagenome | biome: human gut; feature: human-associated habitat; material: faeces | place: China | collected 2012
CCCCCCGCTCCAGGGGGGCGGCGCAGATGGGGCAGGTAAACAGAGACTTTTCCACAGAACCTCGCTCCTTTGTGGAAGGTATGACAGGAAATTGGGCCTCCGCACGGGCGGAGGCCCCGGCCGTTCACCCCTCCAGCAGCTCCTTGCCGGAGATGCCGGGCTCCGTCATGGAGTAGGGGGCCAGAATTTTGTCCAGGGCCGCCTCGTCCAGCAGGCCCTCCTCCAGAATGAGCCGCCGCACCGGCGCACCGGTCTCGATGGCCCGCTTGGCCACCTCGGCGGCCTTCTCATAGCCCACGTGGGGGCACAGGGCGGTGATGATGCCCACGCTGTGCTCCACCATGTCCCGGCACCGCTCCCGGTTGGCGGTGATGCCGGTGACGCAGTTGTCCACAAAGGTATGTACCGCGTAGGTCAGGGTCTCCACGCTCTGGATCAGGTTGTAGAAGATGATGGGCTCGAAGGCGTTGAGCTCCAGCTGGCCCGCCTCGGCGGCCATGGTGACGGTGACGTCGTTTCCGATGATGTTGAAGGCCACCTGGCTGACCACCTCGGGGATGACGGGGTTGACCTTCCCCGGCATGATGGAGGAGCCGTTCTGCCGGGGCGGCAGGTTGATCTCGCTGAAGCCGCAGCGGGGGCCGGAGGACATGAGCCGCAGGTCGTTGGACATCTTGGACAGGTTGACGGCGCAGGTCTTAACCGCGCCGGACACGGCCACGAGCCCGTCCAGGTTCTGGGTGGCGTCGATGAGGTCGGAGGCCTGCACCAGCTCAAGCCCGGTGACCTTGGACAGGTTGGGGATGATGCGGCGCAGATACCGCTCGTCGGCGTTGATGCCGGTGCCGATGGCGGTGCCCCCCATGTTGAGGCGGCGCATCTCGTCCTTGGCCCGCTCGAAGCGGGCGATGTCCCGGCGCACCACCCAGCTGTAGGCCCGGAACTCCTGCCCCAGACGGATGGGCACCGCGTCCTGCATCTGCGTGCGGCCCATCTTGAGCACGTCGTCAAACTCCTCCGCCTTGGCCTCCAGGGCCTCAGAGAGCCGCTCGAGCTGGATCTGGGCCCGCACCAGCAACTTGAGCACCGCCAGCTTGCCCGCCGAGGGGAACACATCGTTGGTGGACTGGCCGTAGTTGACGTGGTCGTTGGGGTTGACTAGGGCGTAGTCCCCCTTCTCCCCGCCCAGCAGCTCGATGGCCCGGTTGGCGATGACCTCGTTGGCGTTCATGTTCAGGCTGGTGCCCGCGCCGCCCTGGATGGGGTCCACGATGAACGCCTCGTGGAGCCGGCCCGCCGCAATCTCATCGCAGGCCCGCACGATGGCGTCGGCCACCCGCTTGTCCAGCAGGCCGATCTCCAGGTTGGTGATGGCGGAGGCCTTCTTGATCTCCGCGATGGAGTTGATCTGCTCCGGATGTACGGCCAGCCCGGTGATGGGAAAGTTCTCCGCCGCCCGCAGGGACTGGACGCCGTAGTAGACGTCCTTGGGGACAGACCTCTCCCCCACGGAGTCGTGCTCGGAGCGGTATTGGATGCTCATGGTACAGGTGCCTCCTCGCAAGCAGTCCTTCATTTTATAGGGACATCATAGCACCATCCGTTTTATTTTGCAAGCAATCCTGCAAATTATAGTCCCTCTCCGTGCCATGGGCAGGTCACCAGATGGTCGTTGATGAGCCCCGCCCCCTGGAGGTAGGAGTAGACAATCACCGGCCCCACAAAGCGGAAGCCCCGCTTTTTCAGGTCGGCGCTCACCCGGCGGGACAGGTCGTCCTCGGCGGGCATGTCCTCCGGCCGCTCCAGCCGGTGGTCCACCGGCACGCCGTCCACCCAGTGCCAGAGGTAGCGGGCAAAGCTGCCCCACTCCTCCGCCACGGCCAGAAAGGCCCGGGCATTGGTGACGGCGCAGCGGGCCTTGCTCCTGTTTTTGATGACGCCGGGGGCGGCCAGAGCGGCCTCCACCTCGTCCTCCCCCCACCCGGCCAGCGCTGCCGGCTCAAAATCCGCGAAGGCCGCCCGCAGGGCTGCCCGCCGCTCCAGAATCAGCTTCCAGCTCAGCCCGGCCTGAAAGCCCTCCAGCTCCAGCAGCTCGAACAGCGCCCGGTCGTCCCGGCAGGGCCGGCACCACTCCGTGTCGTGGTACAAAATCTCATGCTCCGTTTTTGCCCAGGGACAGCGCGCGCCCTCTCCCATGTCAGCTCTCTCCTCTCCTTTCCCGCCCGGTTGGGCCGGGAAACGCGATATCATCTGCACTATAGCATAGAAATGGGAAAATGGAAACCCGCCGGCAAAGTCATTGCTGAGAAAAAATTTTGTAAATAAAGAAAAAATCAGGTGACTTGCCAGGCGGACCGTGTTACCATTAAGATACCAGCCAGGGGACATGGCCTGGCAAATATAAAATCAGGAGGACCCCTCTCGTATGAAAAAGCACCGCGGAAGACATCTGCTCTCCCTGCTGGCGTCGGCAGCTCTGCTGGCATCCCTGCTGCCCGCCGCCTTTGCGGCTGAGGCAGAGGGCGAGAAGCACATCACCATCCTGGGCACCTCAGACATGCACGGAAATATCTGGGGCTATTCCTACGAAGACAACGCGGAGACCGACAACAACGGCATGGCCAGGCTCTACACCTACATCCAGCAAGTGCGGGCCGAGAACCCCAACACCTTCCTCGTCGACGCCGGCGACGACATCCAGGGCACCATCATGACCGACGATCTGTATAACAAGACCCCGGAGGAGCCCCATCCGGTCGTCACCGCCATGAACTACATGGGCTATGACGCCATGACCCTGGGCAACCACGAGTTCAACTGGGGCATCCCCACCATGCAGACGATTCTGGGACAGGCCAGCTTCCCGGTTCTGGCCGCCAACGTCACCGACGCCCAGGGCGAGCCGGTCACCGGCGCGGGCTGGACGATTGTGGAGCGGGGCGGCGTGAAGCTGGCCGTCATCGGCGTGGTCACCCCGGATGTCCCCATCTGGGACAGCGGCAAGGACGGCATTGACGACGCCGTCTATGAGGCCGCCAACGTGGCCGTCGGCAAGGCCATCGACGAGATCGGCGACCAGGCCGACGTGATCATGGTGTCCGCCCATATGGGCATGTACGCCGAATTTGACGAGGAGGGCGGCTCCGACTCCGCCCAGAAGATTCTGGACGACAACCCGGAGATCGACGTGCTCCAGGTGGCCCACAACCATGTGGTGGTCAACGAGAAGCAGGGCTCCACCGTCATCGGCGGCGTGCGCAACGGCGGCCGGGACATCGCCCGCTTTGATCTGACCCTGGACGCCGACAATCAGATCATTGACAGCTCGGTGGAGATTGTGGATATGACCGGCGTGACCCCCAGCCAGGAGCTCCGGGAGATCCCCCTGGTGGCCGAGGCCCATCAGAAGACCATCGACTACATCAACGGCGGCGGCTCCGGCGACGAGGGCGAGGGCGGCGCGTCCCTGGGAAGCACTACCGCCCGCTTCCAGCCTGAGAACGAGATCCGCGGCATCCCCGCCGGCCGGGTGATGGATACCGCCGTCATGGATCTGATCAACACCGTCCAGCTGGAGAACTCCGGCGCCGACGTCTCCGCCGCCGCCCTCTTCAAGGGTACCAGCGATCTGCCCAAGGGCGACATCAACTACGGCAACATCTTCGACATCTACAAGTTTGACAACACCCTTTACCGGGTGAAGGTCACCGGCGCGGAGCTCAAGGCTTACATGGAGTGGTCCGCCGAGTGCTACAACCAGTGGCAGGAGGGGGATATCAACCTCTCCTTCGACCCCGAGTACCCCGACTATCTCTACGATATGTTTGCCGGCGTGGACTATGAGATCGACCTGTCCCAGCCCAAGGGCCAGCGCATCCAGAACGTCATGTTCCACGGCGCACCCCTCCAGGACGACCAGGAGCTGACCCTGGCGGTGAATAATTACCGCTACTCCTCCGCCCTGAAGGCCCAGAGCATTATCTCCGGCACCAAGGAGTGGGAGTCCTCCAACTCCATCCGGGATATGATCGTGGCCTACTTTGCCGAGCACTCCCCCGTGGCCCCCGAGGTGGACCACAACTGGAAGATCGTGGGCGTGGATCTGAGCGAGGACGACCCCCGCCGGGCGGAGCTGGTGGGCTACATCAACGCCGGCCTGCTGGACACCCCCTACGCCGAGAGCTACAACCTGTCCGACTATGATTCCCTGGTGGCCCAGGCCAAGGCGAAGGCCGAGACCCTCACCGTGACCGTAAACGGCGCGGCCAAAGACGTGGCCACGGCTTTCGACGCCCAGGGGAATACCTACTACCGCCTGCGCGACCTCGCCTTTGCCCTGAAGGGCACCGGCGCCCAGTTCAATGTGACGTGGGACGGCAGCGTGGCCGTCGCCACCGGCTCCGCCTACGAGGGCGAGGCCCTGGCCATGCCCGGCTCCGCCCCCACCGGCGAGGCCGTCAGCCTGACTCTCACCGTGGACGGCACTGCGGTGAGCCAGCCCGCCGTACTCGTCAACGGCAACTACTATCTGGCCGAAGGCTTCCTCGCCCAACTGGGCGCGGAGTCCGCCCTGGTGGAGGGCGTTTTGGCCATCACCGCCGCGTAACCGCTTTCCGTCAGCAAAGGGCCGCGCCTGGGGCGCGGCCCTTTCCTTGCGTATTTTACCGGACTCCGCCAGAGCTTTGAACGATCCATTCCCTTCATACGGCCGTCTTGTCCAATTTTTCTCTGGCCCCTTTGAGCAATCTGTGATATAATCCGCTCCGTATGATGATTTTCGCATAAAAAGGAGTACGACATGATTACAGTTTCCGACCTGGGCCTGGCCTACAGCGGCCAGCCCCTCTTTTCCCACGTGGATCTCCAGTTCACCAAGGGCAACTGCTACGGCATCATCGGCGCCAACGGCGCGGGCAAATCCACCTTCCTGAAAATTCTCTCCGGCGAGCTGGAGCCCACCTCCGGCGAGGTGTCCATCCTCCCCAAGACCCGCATGTCGGTGCTCAAGCAGGATCAGAACGCCTACAACGAGTACAACGTCATGGACACGGTGATCATGGGCAACCAGCGGCTGTACGACATCGGCAAGGAGAAGGACGCCCTCTACGAGAAGGAGGAGATGACCGAGGCCGACGGCATCCGCGCCTGCGAGCTGGAGGAGGAGTTTGCCGAGCTGGGCGGCTGGGAGGCCGAGAGCGACGCCAGCCGCATCCTCCAGGGCCTGGGCGTGGGCACCGAGTACCACCAGAGCGCCATGGCCACCCTGGACCCCCGGCTGAAGGTAAAGGTGCTGCTGGCCCAGGCCCTGTTCGGCAATCCGGACATCCTGCTGCTGGACGAGCCCACCAACAACCTGGACATCAACGCCGTCAACTGGCTGGAGGACTTCCTGCTGGACTTTGAGGGCACCGTGATCGTGGTGAGCCACGACCGGCACTTCCTCAACACCATCTGCACCCACATCGTGGACATCGACTACAACAAGATCAAGATGTACGTGGGCAACTACGACTTCTGGTACGACGCCTCCCAGCTCATGCAGAACCTGATGAAGAACCAGAACAAGAAGAACGAGGAGAAGGCCCAGGAGCTCAAGGAGTTCATCTCCCGCTTCTCCGCCAACAAGTCCAAGAGCAAGCAGGCCACCGCCCGGCGCAAGCTGCTGGAGAAGATCACCCTGGAGGAGATCCCCGCCTCCTCCCGCCGCTATCCCTGGGTGGCCTTCTCCCCCGACCGGGAGGTGGGCAAGGACATCCTCTTCGTCACCGACGTGTCCAAGACCATCGACGGGGTGAAGGTGCTGGACAAGGTGAGCTTCATCGTGGGCCACGGGGACAAGATCGCCTTCGTGGGCGACAACGAGAACGCCCACACCGCCCTGTTCCAGATCCTCACCGGCGAGCTGGAGCCCGACGAGGGCACCGTCAAGTGGGGCCAGACCGCCACCTTCTCCTACTTCCCCAAGGACAACACCAAGTTCTTCCAGGACTGCGACGACAACCTGGTGGAGTGGCTTCGCCAGTGGTCCTCCGACCCCCACGAGGCCTATCTCCGGGGCTTCCTGGGCCGGATGCTCTTCTCCGGCGACGAGGTGTACAAGCCCGTGAAGGTGCTCTCCGGCGGCGAGAAGGTGCGGTGCATGCTCTCCCGCATGATGCTCTCCGGCGCCAACGTACTGCTGCTGGATCAGCCCACCAACCACCTGGATCTGGAGTCCATCGCCGCCCTGAACAACGGCCTGGAGGCCGTCAAGTGCAACGTGCTCTTTGCCTCCCACGACCACCAGCTGGTGCAGACCGTGGCCAACCGGGTGTTCGACTTCACCTCCGACGGCAAGCTCATCGACCGCAAGATGACCTACGACGAGTACCTGGAGAGCCAGAAGGCCGACTGATTGACCGGAATAGCAAAAACTGCCGCGGACTGGCGTTCCGTCCGCGGCGGTTTTTTATCCCTCCGGCGCGCAGGCCGTTTCCGCCGGAAGGGGTTTTCTCCGGTAGAGCACCAGCCCGGCCAGATCGGCCAGTACCCAGCCGATGGGCACGGCCCACCAGATGCCCTTTAGGCCCACGGCCGGGATGGGGGCCAGCAGGTAGGCCAGGGCCACCCGCGTCCCCAGGGAGACCACGGTGAGCACCACCGACACGCCGGGCCGCCCCAGGCCGCGGAACAGGCCGTAGAGCAGAAACAGGATGCCGATGCCGCAGTAGCACATGCCCTCAATGCGCAGGTACTCCACCCCCACGGCGATAATCTCCGTCTCGCCGGGCTCCACAAACAGGCCCATGAGGGGGGCGGCGAAGAGGCACACCAGCAGGGAGCTGACCAGGCAGAAGCCCACGGACACCCACAGGGCGGAGCGGATCCCCTTTCGGATGCGCTCCGCCTTCTGCGCGCCGGTGTTCTGGGCCACGAAGGTGGAGAAGGCGTTGCCGAAGTCCTGGACGGGCAGGTAGGCGAAGGCGTCGATCTTGACGGCGGCGGCAAAGGCGGCCATCACGTTCACCCCGAAGGAGTTCACCAGCCCCTGCACCATCAGGATGCCGAAGTTCATCACCGACTGCTGCACGCAGGTGAGCAGGGAGTAGTTCACGATGCGCCCCAGCTCCCCCCGGGACACCTTGCAGTGCCGCCGCTCCAGCCGGAGCAGGGGCACCCGCCGCCAGCCGTAGAGGGCGATACCGGCGGCGGACACCCCCTGGGCGAGCACCGTGGCCCCCGCGGCCCCGGCCACCCCCCAGCCCAGGCCCAGGACAAACCAGAGATCCAGCCCGATGTTGAGGACGGTGGACACGGCCAGAAAGGCCAGCGGGGCCACCGAATTGCCCACCGAGCGCAGCAGGCAGGCGAAGTAGTTATAGAGGAAGGTGAAGCAGACGCCCAACAGCACCACCCGCAGGTAGGCCCGTGTCTCGTCCCAGGCCCCGGCGGGGATGCGCAGCAGGGTCATCACCGGCTCCAGCAGGGCCAGCACTCCCACGTTGAGCAGCACCGCCACAGCGCCGATAAACACAAAGGAGGCGAAGATGCACCGCTTCAGCTCCTCCTCCCGCTCCGCGCCGTAGAGCATGGACCACAGGGCGCCGCTGCCCATGCACAGGCCCAGCAGCACCGAGGTGAGAAAGGTCATCAGGGTAAAGGAGAACCCCACCGACGCCAGGGCCGACGCCCCCAGCGCCCGGCCCACAATGAGGGTGTCGGCAATGTTGTAGCACTGCTGGAGCAGGTTGCCCGCGATCATGGGACCGGCGAACAGAAGCATAGGGCGGGTGATTCCACCCCGGGTCAAATCCATCTGCATTGGCTCACGCACTTTCGTTTTGAATGTTTTATCTTTCTTTTCGTAAGAATCATAGCAAATCCAGAGGAAAAATACAAGGCTATACTTGCCTTTTTTCTTCAGCCGGGATAAGATAACAAACACAGCTTGACAGATAGAGGGGGCGGAGGCGTTGTTTTTAAGTGGTCTGGACGACATCGACCGGCGGCTGGTGGAGCTGCTCATCCACAACGCCCGTATGTCCTACTCAGATCTGGGCCAGGCGGTTGGGCTGTCCCGTGTGGCGGTGAAGGCCCGCGTCCGCGCCCTGGAGGAGCGGGGCGTGATCGAGGAGTACACCACCATTGTCAATCCCCAGAAGATCAGCGGTGCTGTGTCCTGCTACTTTGAGCTTGAGGTAGAGCCCGCCCAATTCAGCGCGGTGGTGGATACCCTGCGCGCCAGCGATACCGTGACCCAGATCTACCAGGTGTCCGGCCGCAACAAGCTCCACGTCCACGCCGTGGCGGCTGGCCAGGGGGAACTGGAGGACTTTCTGGACCGGGTCATCCACCGTCTGCCCGGCGTTGCCAGCCTGAGCTGCAACATCATCCTCTCCCGCATCAAGGACATCAAGGGCCTGCGCCTGTAAGAAAAATCGTGCACTTTCCGCCAAAGTGTGCTATACTATGGATTTGAACTCATTTCATCCGGAAAGGGTGGTTTTCATGCGAAAAGAAATTCTGCTGCCCGCCGTGGCGGTGGCTGGCGGCGGGGCCGGCTTTGTCCTGCGCCGCTGGGAGCTGGCCACGGCCTTTGAGGCGGACACCGGCTTACCCATTCCCGGCGCCCCGGCCACTCTCGCCCTCATCGCCCTTTCGGTTGCCATGGCGGCGGTTCTGGCCCTGCTCTGCCGGGGCAAATACCCCTCCTTCACCGGCTACGACGAGGCCTTTCAGGCCAAGGGAAACACCCTGTACGCCACCGCTATGGTGCTCTCCGCCTTCCTGCTCTTGGGGGCGGCGGTGCTGATGGTGCTCTCCTTTGTCCAGGGGACCAACACCGTCTACACCCGCCTGCTGCTGGCCGCCCTGGCGGCGGTCTCCTTCTTCTGCGTAATGCAGACGGCGCAGAACAGCTTCAAGGGCCTGGACAGGGGCAAGTACAGCTTCACCCTGCTGATGCCCGCCTACACCTGCTGCGTGTGGCTGATCGCCGCCTACCAGGTGCGGGCCGGAGATCCGGTGCAGTTGGACTATGTGTATGAGCTTTTCGCCATCATCGCCTCCCTGCTGGGACTCTACTTCCACGCCGGCTTCTCCTTTGAGCGGGGCCGGGTGTTCTGGGCTGGGCTGTTCTCCCTGCTGGGGATCTACTTCTGCCTGACCACCCTGGCCGACCAGCACGATCTGGCCACGACGCTGCTCTATGGCTTCGCCATCCTCTATTTGCTCTCGTCCACGGTGACGCTTCTGTACAATGCCGGCCGGCCGGAGCTCCTGGCCCGGGCCGAAAACGATACAACGGAGGGAACGCCCGATGAATCCTGAGAAATTCTATATCACCACCCCGATCTACTACCCCTCGGACAAGCTGCACATCGGCCACACCTACTGCACCGTGGCCACCGACGCCATGGCCCGCTACAAGCGCCTGCGGGGCTGTGAGGTCATGTTCCTCACCGGCACCGACGAGCACGGCCAGAAGATCGAGGACAAGGCCAAGGAGGCCGGCGTATCCCCCAAGGAGTTTGTCGACCACATCGTGGAGGGCCCCCGGGGCGTGCTCGACCTGTGGAAGCTGATGAACATCTCCAACGACCGGTTCATCCGCACCACCGACGACTACCACGTGGAGTCCGTGCAGAAGATCTTCAAGCAGCTCTATGAGCAGGGGGACATCTACAAGGGCAAATATGTGGGCAAGTATTGCAAGCCCTGCGAATCCTTCTGGACGGAGACCCAGCTCAAGGACGGCAAGTGCCCCGACTGCGGCCGGGACGGGGGGGATGCCGAGGAGGAGGCCTACTTCTTCCGCCTGTCCAAGTACGCCGACCGCATCCGGCATCTGCTGGAGGACACCGACTTCCTGGAGCCCCGCAGCCGGGTCAATGAGATGGTGAACAACTTTATCAAGCCCGGCCTGGAGGATCTGTGCGTCTCCCGCACCTCCTTCTCCTGGGGCGTGCCGGTGGACTTCGACCCCGGCCACGTGGTGTATGTGTGGATCGACGCCCTGTCCAACTACATCAACGCCCTGGGCTACGGCAACGGCCGCTACCACGACTTTGAGAAGTTCTGGCCCGCCGACGTGCACTTTGTGGGCAAGGAGATCGTGCGCTTCCACGCCATCATCTGGCCCGCCATCCTCATGGCCCTGGGCCTGCCCCTGCCCAAGAAGGTGTACGGCCACGGCTGGCTGCTGCTGGACGGCGGCAAGATGAGCAAGTCCAAGGGTAACGTGGTGGACCCCTACCTGCTGGCCGAGCGCTACGGGGTGGACGCCCTGCGCTATTTCCTGCTGCGGGAGTTCCCCTTCGGCACCGACGGCAACTTCTCCAACGAGGCCCTCATCGGCCGCATCAACACCGACCTGGCCAACGACCTGGGCAACCTGGTCAGCCGCACCACCGCCATGGTGGGCAAGTACTTCGGCGAGCGCCTGCCGGAGAACTGCGGCGCCACTGGGGACGAGCTGGAGCTGGCCGCCATGCTGGCCCAGGCCCAGGGTGAGGTGAACCTCTCCATGGACTTTCCGGAGGACGACCCCCGGAAGTACGACGTGGAGCTCATCGCCCTGGCCGCCGGCCTGCGGGGCCGCTACGAGGCGCAGATGGAGCACTACGCCTTCCAGGACGCCCTGGTGGAGGTGTTCAAGCTCATCGGCCGGGCCAACAAGTATATCGACGAGAACAAGCCCTGGGCACTGGCCAAGGACGAGGCCCAGAAGCCCCGCCTGGCCCACGTGCTCTACAATCTGCTGGAGTGCGTGCGCCTTTCCGCCGTACTGCTCACCCCCTTTATGCCCGAGACCTGCGGGAAGATCTTCGCCCAGCTCGGCGTGGACGAGGGCGCGCGCACCTGGGAGTCCGCCGGAGCGTGGGGCCTGCTCCCCGCCGGCGCGGCGGTGAGCAAGGGGGAGAACCTGTTCCCCCGCATCGACGTGGAGAAGGAGCTGGCCGCCCTGGACGAGCTACAGGCCGAGGCCCGCAGGGCCGCCCTCCCCGCCGTGGAGGTGGAGCCCTTTGCCCAGGAGAGCGTGGACTTCGACACCTTCTGCAAGAGCGACTTCCGGGCCGTGAAGGTCAAGGCGTGTGAGAGCGTGAAAAAGAGCGCCAAGCTCCTCAGGTTCATCCTGGACGACGGTTCCGGGACTGACCGCCAGATCCTCTCCGGCATCGCCATGTACTACAAGCCGGAGGAACTGGTGGGCAAGACCCTGGTAGCCATTATCAACCTTCCCCCCCGCAAGATGATGGGGCAGGAGAGCTGCGGCATGCTGCTCTCC
>OHAI01003230.1_pt1 | contig 11231 bp, 13 predicted proteins | sample 1577091 | NCBI WGS metagenome assembly OHAI01 (sample SAMEA3541548, study PRJEB24748) | human gut metagenome | biome: human gut; feature: human-associated habitat; material: faeces | place: China | collected 2012
TTTACCGGTCCTTTGGCCTTTTTGGGATCCTCTACCTGCTCACAGATCGCTACCTTATGTCCCCGCTCGATCAGACGGTTGATGTAAGTTTCCGCAGCATGATAAGGGACACCACACATGGGTGCCCTCTCCTCTAATCCACAGTCCTTTCCTGTAAGGGTGATCTCCAGCTCTTTGGTGACAAGCAACGCATCATCAAAAAACATCTCGTAGAAATCTCCAAGACGGTAAAATAGAATGCAGTCTTTATATTGTTCCTTTGTCTTGCAGTATTCCTGCATCATCGGTGATAATTTCCCTGTGTTAACTGGAAACCCTGTATTTACGCGGCTTGTAGATGCTTTATGTTCCTCTTTGACCCACTTTTGACCCATTTTTTTTTCTTCTTCAGTGTTTCTTGCTTTTTCCAAATATTTAAACCTCTTCCTAAATTGTCATTTTATCAGTAAAATCAGATTTCTTTTCCATACTTTTCTTCATAATTTCTTATCACATTCAATTCACGACTATTTTTTCCAGGATGCATCCAACGGCTCTTAATCTGATATCTAATACCACTAGCATCATCAATTGCATCATAACCCTTCTTACTGTTTTTCTCTAGTAAAAGATTAAGCTTCGTACTCACAATCCATTCAGCATAATCTCCCACCGGACTATTATATGTCCTGTAAGCGCTTAATTTTTAGGTATGATAGAAAAATCCCCGACTACTTTTCAGTAGCCGGAGCACCTTGACAATTCACATATGATTGATTTGATTCGTTTGCACGACGTTCGATTTCAGCTTTGACGATTTCGTTCCATGGTGCCAGAAGTTCTAATTCATTATGACTCATCCTGTCCTCAGGCAGTTTTTCCAGCAGATAAGTAAGATAGTGATAGACGTTTACGCCATTGGCTTTTGCCATCTCTACCATTGTGTACACGATAGCGCTGGCCTGGGCTCCGTTTGGTGTGTCACAGAACAGCCAGTTTTTACGGCCTACTGTAAACGGACGGATCGCATTTTCACTGAGATTGTTAGAAAAACTGCAGCGCCCATCTTCGAGATAGATAGTCAGATAGGAGCGGCGGTTCTGAATGTAGGTGACAGCTTTATCCATTCTGCTTCCACGGATAGGGTTCTGCTGATCAAGCCACGACAAAAAGCCTTCTACTACCGGCTTTTCTTTTTCAAGGCGAGCCTTTTTAATTGCATCGAAGGAAGAATACTTTGATCTGATCACATCTTCCAGATGGAAGAGCTGGTTAATGTACAGCATTCCCTGTACGGATGGCTGGGTATAATCCAGCGCCTTTCCCTTAGGGATGGCATCTGTCAGATATCTTCTGATGTGTGCCCAGCAGGCTGTACGTTTGGCATCCGGTACTTTATTGTATCCGCTATAGCCATCACACATCAGATAACCCTTGAAGCCGTGAAGAAAATCTACGGCATTATCCCCGGCTCGGGTCTCCGAGTATTTATAGAGGATAATAGGTGGTCCTCCGTCTTCACCGCTGCGGAACAGCCACATATATGACTTGGTCTGTGCACGGCGTTCCGGTTCATGCAGAACCTGAAGTGGCGTTTCATCTGCCATCGCGAATCCACGTTCCAGAAGTTTCCTGTGGAAGTATTCGTACATAGGAAGAAAAAATGCTTCAGAATTCCGGATCACCCAGTTTGCCATAGTAGCTCTGGTGATCTCCACGTCATACTGTTTCCAGTCTTTTTCCTGACGGTAGTATGGAAGACCATTACAAAACTTCTGGTACATTACCCAGGCAACTGTTCCGGCAGAAGCCATTCCATAAAGCATATGAGATCTGCCATCTTTTCCTTTTTTGATAACCGGAATATCCTGAAGCCTGCACTGCGGGCACTCATAGCTCTTACTGTAGTATTCATATACTTTCAGTTTTGCCGGTACAAAAAACAGTTCCCGGCGGACAAACTCTTCCCCGATTTCTTTCAGCGGGGTACCACAGACAGGGCAAAGTTTCTCTTCCTCAGAAAGTTCCAGATACTTTTTTTTCAACAGGAACTCCCTTAAAACGCTCCGCATCTGTAGCTCTTGCTTTTCGCTTTTTTGCTGTTTTTTCCGGAAGAATTGCTTCAAGATCCTCTGCTTCTGCTGCTTTCGGATCCTGTTCCAGTTCCGCCTCATTGAAAAAGTTTAACTGGCCTGGAATATCGAGGGACCTTTTTTCACTGGAGGTGCCAAACAGTTTTTTACGGAGAAGGTCTATCTCTGCTTTCAGATTATCCCGCTCCTGGGTGAGAGCCTCTTCCCGTTTATTGGCAGCATCGACAGTTGCCTGAAGTGTTTTTATCATCTTTTTGAGATCGTTTATCATGTCCTTCAGCTCACGGAGCTGGATATCTTTGGAACTGTCTGCCACTGCTTTTTCCTCCTGTTTCTGATGTTTCTATTATACCAGAAAACAGTGGCTTTTCCCAGCAAAACAGCGGATTTACCAGGACTTGAAAGTGCCGAAAATACAGCAAAAAACAAGAGTTTTATGTGCATCTTTTTTACGTTGCCTTGATCGCTTTGGGCTGCTCAATATCAATGCCAGACATCAGCCAGTCGAACTCCCGCCATGTAAGATTCCGGACTTCAGATTTATTCCTGGGCCACCGGTAAGATCCCTGGGCGGTCAGTCTTTTGTAGATCATAACGATCCCGTCAGGTTCTTTTAAAATGGCTTTGATACGGTCGCATCTACGACCGCAGAAAAGAAAAAGTGCATGATCGATCTCCATCGAAAACTGTTCCTGGATGATCGCACATAATCCATCAATGGACTTGCGCATATCTGTTCTGCCACAGACGATATAGATTGCATCAACACTCGAGATATCCGCTATTATCATTGTTTGACCAGAGCAGCATTGCAAAACTTAATGATTCACAGTATTACCTTGCACTTGAGTTATGCAAATTCTTAGAAAAGAAAAATCAGGACTCACTGTATCTTTGGACATACAAGGATACCAAAGCACCTATCGTCTCGTATCTGGAAAGCGAATACGGATACAATCCAGAACATACATACTGGGCATCCAATCCACTGGAATTGTTGGATTACATCAGAGATACCTGCCAGGTTCCAGAAAACAAAATTGTCTTTGTCGATTACCAAGCAAATAAATCATTGCCATATCAGACAGCTTTATCTAAGACACAATACACACGTATTGGCCCATTGGATTTCATCGTAGAATCAGAGTCCCGGCATTATAGGGAAACAAAGAAATATATTTCATGCTATGCAAAAGAATTTGCGAATTGTTATATGAATGCGTATTACATATAACACTGTATATAGAAAAACACTCTTGGGCAATCCATCCAGTCCCTGTACATAATCTAACAATCTGACAACCTTCTTGCCACCAAACTCCCTGATGCCACCGCGGAATGCCTGCATGATGCTCTGCATCCTGGCAAAACCGGCGCTGCCATCGAACTCATAGCTGTGCAGGGTGTTCAGGCAGTAACCATATGCCATTGTTTATTGCTTCCATACATTGGTGCATTATCGCAAGCAATCATATTATTTTATGTTCCCGCTTTTAACGCCTTGTTCTATGAATTTTTGAAATTCATCTAGCTCTTCTGCCTTGATATAATATCCAGTCTTACAACTTCTTCGAAGTCTGTAATATCACTTCTGCCGCTTACCTGCCACATACCGGTAATTCCCGGTTTGATGGCAATTCTGGCTCTGTGATGCAGTTCATATTTCAGTAATTCATCCTGTAATATCGGTCTGGTACCCACAAGACTCATGCTCCCATTTAGTACATTCCAGAATTGTGGAAATTCATCAAGAGATGTTTTCCTGATAAATTCGCCGATTCCGGTTTTTCTGGTTCCGTCCGGCAAAATCTTATTTCCGATTACTCGGGGATCGAAATCGAGTTTGAACATACGTCCATCACTCATTTTGTTCTGAGCCATCAATTCTGCTTTCCGTTCTTCTGCATCCATATACATACTCCGGAATTTGTACATCTTAAATGGCTTTCCGTTTTTTCCAATCCTTGTCTGTGAGAAGAAAATCGGACCCGGAGAACTGATGTAGATAGCCGGTGCTATAAAAATAAAAATAACTCCTGTCAGGAAGCAGCCCACCAGTCCCCCAAGAATATCCAATACTCTTTTGGCAAGTGCCTGTCTGTCTGTGGCATAGTTCATGGTAGTTGTCAGAACTGTATATCCGCCAATTGCCTCCACAAATTGTTTCTGTCCGGGAGTACTTCTGACTTTTGCCAGGTTTACATGGACCGGCATTCCCATTTCCAGCAACTCTTCTATCAGCTCCTGAGGATATGGATATGTTTCATCCACATTTACAAAGACCTCATCTACCCACTGCTGACAGATAAAGGATGGTGCGTTATTTAAGTCTGCTACTACCGGGACTCCTGCTATTTCTTTCCCTGTCATATCTTTATCAATGAGTATCAGACCATTGATGTTGTAGCGGTTATAATTGTGTTCTTTTACATTTTGGATTACTTTTGATGCAAGGTCATAATTGGTTACAATGTAGAGAGAATGCTCTCCACCTTCTGCCATTTTATGCAGCAGACGTTTTTTCCATATTATTCTTGTACAATAGGATAAAAGCACATAGAAAATTCCCATAAGATAAAGGATTATTCTTGAAAAGGTATGTCCGCCACTGACAGTAAACAGGTACAGACCACTTGCCAGTTCGATCAGGATCATCTGCCGGATAACAGAGCGCAGCTCCTGATAACGTCCTCTTCTCAGAACTCCTTTATAAGATTCAAACAAAATGATCAGGAACAGATCCACCAATATGACAAATATCATCACATTGCGATAAATTCCCAGTGTAAACAGGTTCCTGACAGAACCGTTTCGAATCAGATACGCCAGTATTAAAGCCATAAATAAACACACAAGATCAATTAATATGAAATCTTTGTGTTTATACCATCCTCTTGATTTTTTCCTGTACATACGTTTTCCTAACCTCTCCTTCTTTTTTATTCAAAAAGGCATATTTACAGAATCGTTTTCCTGTAAATATGCCATCATTTTTTATTATTCTTTTCTTATAATTTCCAATCCCACCTTCATTTCTACTGTTCTTCCGAACATTTCTATTTCCAGATATGCTGTTCTTTTATGTCGGTCTATCCTGCGGATATTTCCTTCCATTCCCATCAGAGGACCTGCCAGAATCTGCACTCTGTCATTCTCGATAATGCCGGAAGATATCTCTACAAGCTGTTTGTCTGTGCCTATTTTCATAAGCAAATCTATTTCTTCCTGAACCAGTGGGACGATCTCATCGCCGGTTCCGATCAGCTTCGTCAGTCCGATGACTTTCCTGAGTCCATTTACCAGTTTTTCCTGATTTTCGGCAATTAAAAAGACATACCCGGGAAAGAGGATTCTTTCCTGGATATGCCATTCGCCCTGAAATCGTTTCTTCTGTTGGTAATATGGGATAAAGCAGCGTTCTAAGACATTGCTGCTTATTAACCGCTGACACTGACAGCGGATGTTTTCTTCGGTGCCTGTGCGCACCTGCATCACATACCACATTGGATATCTTACCTCCGTATTCTGGGTATGCTTCGCCATTCTGCCTGTGTTTCAAGGCAGACTCATACTTCAAGATATGTATTATCCATATCTTCAAACGCGGCAAAGCGACGATTTAAAGACAAAAAGATTTACGTTGTGTTTTATTATAACTACATCAATAAAAAAATGCAACATATTTCTACAAAAAAACAGCCGCCATCTCTGGCGACTGCGTTCTGATTCCGAATTATTGATTATTTTGCGTCTGCGATTACCATGAAGAAATCTCCATCGTTTAAGTTAACAGTAAGAGTTTTTCCCTCTTTGTCAATATTAACCGGATCAATGACTACAAACTTCTTTGTGCCGTCTTTGCTGTAGACCCAAAGCTGAATACCTTCCATAGTGTCTGTAAGACTCGGAACATTAAGCTTTACTTCATATGTTCCGTCATCATTAGGCTTTGCTTCTTCTGGCTTCAGTACGTTGAATTCATTGACAAATGTAACAATCATTTTTCCTTCGAGTTTAGCAATGGCATCTTCAAGGTCTGCCTTGTCTGCTTCATCTACGGAAAGGGATTTCAATACTTTTATGAAATCTTCCATCTTCATTGTTCCATCATTGATTTGTTTAAAAGCATCTGCCAGATCTTTATATTTTGCCTGCAGATCAGCAAAGCCCTGTGTTTTCTCAAGTTCCTTAACAACTTCATAAATTGAAGACTGTTTAGAATCCACAGTAGTTTCGCTTGTCCTACTTGGCGCTACCGCGGCCAGATCACTCGTGTTGCTTGGCGCTGCACCGACACCTACAGTAGCACATCCTACTCCAAGGGCAGCTACTAAAGCAAGTGTCATAAATTTCTTCGCGATTTTCATAATGCACCTCTCCTTTTGGATTAATTTTTATATAGATAACCGTACAGAATGTCTGCACGGACTATCTCTGAATAATAACAGTGATAATTATTTATCACAGTACAGTGTATTCTGCATTCATTATACTATGACTAATACAATCAGATTTTCTCATAAAACATGGAAATAATCAAGTCCGACAATGCATCTTCATCAATATGGTACTCATCAAAGTTCTCCCCATGTGTCCCCTCACCCGGTACTGTCTCTGTATCAGTGATTCCATTCTGTGATGCAGCCAGCAATTTGGCAAATATATCATTTCCCATATTTGTAACTGTATAGCTCTTAACACTGTCATAAAGACCTGTCACAAATCCGGCGTCCTCTCCTGCTTTTTCCTGAGCCTTCTGCACCAGCGCCTGAAGAAAGGTTTTCTGTCTCTCCTGACGGACCAGAGCACTCTGGGTTTTGTCAATGTCACGATATCTTACAAACTGTTCTGCAGTTTCCCCTGTGATATCCACAACAGCACCTTTTTTATATTCCGGATTCACATCTGCGAGACTGTCATCAGGGATTGTGAGCTGTATTCCACCTACGAAATCTGTAATCACTGAAATGCCATCCATATTCATGGAGCAATACCCCTGGATCGGAAGTCCGTCCAGCATATCGCAAACTGCTGTTTTCATCAGTTCACAGCTTTTCTCTTTTCCGTCCCCGAAGGCATACTGTATATTCAGATGATCTGTTGTCTCTCCAAGGCTCTGACCATATGGATTAAATACTTCTATCCTGGTCATGGAATCTCGTGGAATAAACAGAACCTTTATCTTCTCTGTTGCACGATCCATGGATACCAGAAAAATTGCATCTGCCTGCCCGGCATCTGCCTGTGACTGATAAGTATCTACAGTTTCCCTTGTATCAATTCCCAGGAATAAATAATTGCTGAGATGATCGTTATATTTGTATGTCTCACCTTTATATTCCACGGTATCACTGTTTGGGCTCAAGTCCGTCTGATTCCGGCTGTCACTGTTCTGACCGCCGTTTTGTGGCAATGCAGCATTTTTCTGGCTTAACAGATAATAACCGCCGCCAAGAATGGAAAGAACTATGATCAGGATAATAATCAAAAGCATACAGACCTTGCGCTGTCTGATGGCTTTTCTTGTGTTTTTTTTCATTTTCATTCCTTCAATCTCTGTATTTCAGTTATCTCATCAGTTTTTGCTGATATAATTAAGCTCCTGCAGTTTCTGTAATATTGCCTCTGCCATTGCCTGCTGGGCCTCATAGGTAGAAGACGGCTGTGCAGTCACATCTGCAAGACTGATATAGTGTTCTCCCCATTTCTGGCTGAGCACCTGATCCAGTGCTTCAGAGGTTACACTTCCGTCCATAGGGCGTGTTCCTACTACAATAAACTGATCTTTATTCTGAAATGTATTTAAAATCTGTTCCTGCTGGTCTGCCAGTTCTGCAGGATCATGATTCCAGCCGCCATAATATCCCATGAAGATAACAGGAATACAATCCATATCATTTCTTGTAGTCTGTTCTTCTGTCAGATCACGTATTCCGGTCTCTGTTACATTCAGCTGGGCACCGTTTGCAGCCTGCTGATGTTTAGTAATATAGCTCTGAATAGTTTCATCACTTACACCAGCCATCTTCATCATGGAGAGAGTGCCGCCTCCCTGAAGCGTTTTATTGATCACTGTCATATTATAGCCATTATCGGTCAGAAGCTTCTGAAGTACTGTCATATAGGAATATGTATTGGATTCTTCCCCATTGATCAGATCATCTCCCCAACACACAATACCTGAAGCAGCTGTCGTCTTATCTTTTGTATCTTCTGTCTTATCTGCATCTTCTGTGTCAGCTGTATCCGTTTTTTCTGTGTCTTTTGTGTTCTTTGATTTAATGTCTTCTGTATCTTCTGCTTCTTCGGAAGATATCTCCTCCAGCTCTTTTGCACGTTCTTTTACTGCTTCGTAATCTTCAATCCCACTTTGCTGGTCGTCTGCAATTTCTGACAGGTGTTTGGATTCCTTCTGTTCCGATTTATAACTGGTCACAAGAATAAAGCCCAGGAGAACTGCCAGAAGAATGCAGATAAAGCCCAGTAAGATATTCGTCTTTTTTATTTTTTTCTTCCTTATTTTGCTCACTTTTCCAAATTCTCCTTTATCATTGATCATGGTTTCTGTCTTACTGCCAGATAACTGCCCGTATTATTTAATCTGGGCTTCTTCGTCACTTCTGTGATAATATTCTCCATAATGCTTATAATAAGAAGAATAATATTTGTCATCACTGGTATCTATCTTGTTCATAACAGCTCCAAGAATACGGCATCCGCTTCTTTCCAGCTGTTTAAATGCTTTCTGTGCGTCCCGGTACCTGACATTTCCCGGTTCAATCAGAAAGACTGCACCATCGCAGCATCTTCCTATCACTGCCGCATCAATTACTGTTCCGATAGGCGGTGTATCGATCAGGATATAATTATAATATTCTCTGATTTCCTTTAAGAATACCTTAAAGATATTCTCACTGAGAAGTCCTGACGGATTCGGTGCACTTGGACCTCCGAATATGATATCCATATTCGGAAAGTTTGTAGAATAAATAATCTCCTGTAGTCCCACCTGACCGCTCAGAAGCTGTGAGAGACCTTTCACTTCCTCTTCCACACCCAGTCGTCCGGCATATGCAGTCTTCCTGATATCCGCATCCAGAAGGAGAACCTTCTTGCCAATGCTCCCAAGCTCCTGGGCAAGACTGAGTACTATATCACTCTTACCTTCGTTTGGATAACAGCTTGTAACCAGAATTGTCTTTATGCTCTGACCCGACAGCTGAATATTGGTACGCAGAGTTTTGATCGCCTCACTGTAAAAATAATCCGGATTTCTTTTATCTGTTAAATTGAGTTTCTTCATTGCTCAGATTCCTCCATCAGTTTAATGGTGCTTCTTATTCTTGTTCTTTGATTTCCTGTTCTTCGAATTTATAAAATCTTTTCTGTCAGGAACCTTGGCAAGAACAGAAACTCCCAGGTATTTCTCAATATCTTCCTCTGTCTTAATAGTATCATCCATTACAGCGTATACAACCACGATTGCCGCACATGCAAGGAAACCGAGTAAGAAGCCGAGTGCTGCATTCTTCTTTACGCTTGGAGAAGTTCTTACAGTAGCAATCTTACCAACTTCAATAATCTTTGGCGGAATAACTTCCATTTTATCGCCAATATAGGATGAAGAAACATTCGCAATCTCATCTACGATCTTCTTTGCCATTTTAGAATCTGTATTATTGACAGTAATCTCAAGGATACGGGTATCTGTAGGATTATTGATACTTACGCTTTCTTTCAGCTGTTCTGCAGTCATATCCAGATCCAAATCTGAAATTACCTGCTCCATCACAGGGGTACTTGTGATCAGAACTGTATAATCACTGGTCAGGCTGGCACCTAACTGCAGATCCGCCAGTGATGTCAGTGTGGTTTCTTTCGAAAGTACAAGGATACTGGATGTGGAGCTGTAGATCGGTGTCATTAAAAACTGCGTATATGCTGCTGCAATACAGCCTCCGACAAGAGCAACCATCAGTACCAGAAGGATTTTTTTCTTGAGCGCATAAAATATTTCCAGTAAATCGATTTCGACTTCATCATCATTTGCATCGGGTCTCTGTGCTTTGCTGCTCTCAAAGTTACTGTTCAAATTGTCTAACATCTGATAATTTCCTTTTCCCTTTTTTCTTTATAGTTTTGTACATTACTGTTCACAGGTAATATTCTGTCTTATGTATTTCTGAAAGTAAACAGCAAAATTGACATAAACCGATTTTATTGTATATCAGCCAATAAAAAAAGTCAATCTGTAGCCTCATGTTTTTGTTTCTGTCTCAGAATTTCTGCAGGATTATGAATAAACAGTTCATCTGCATAGTCCTGCCCGAATTTCGCTGAAACCATACGATATGCCTCGCCAATCCTGCTGCTCCTCTTTGCACTGTTGTGACAATCTGATCCAACAAAATGAAGAAGTCCGTATTTCATGATTTTATTACAATACCGTTTAGTAAAAAATCCATCTTTTCCTGTGATGCTGTCTGCATTGATCTGCATATAGACACCCATATCTGCCAGTTCTTCCACAAAATCCAGACTGTTGCGTGTGGCTTCGTAACGTTCTATGTGTGCCATGATCGGCTTATATCCTCCGGAGAGCAATGCACTGAGACGTTCCCGTATATAGCTTTCTTCCGAGTTATGGGAAAATTCTGTAAGAACATACCGCGAACCGGCCATTGTCATTACTTTCTGTTCTCTGAGCATGGGAAGCATCTCCATATTAGCGTGAAACTCACATCCCAGATACACATGGAGATCCGGGCTGATCTCTGATGCCGCTTTCTCCACCAGTCTGAACTGCTCTCTGACTTTCTCCGCAGGTGTTTCAAACATCCGAAAGCGGAAATGGGGAGTTGCAATAACCGTCCGCACGCCCTGTTCATATTCCATCCGGAGTAATTTTACGGTTTCTCCTATATCTGTGGCTCCATCGTCTACACCGGGTACAATATGACAGTGTATATCATAAATTCCTTTTATGGACATCCCATCATTCCTTCCTGACTGTCTGCAGCATTTCTGATGCTCCTGTAGCTGCTGACCACATTCGTAATCTGAAAAAACAATCAACCGGCTCTGTATGATCATCCTCATACAAAGCCGGTTGCTGAATATTTATGAGTATTCTCTTAATTATTCTTCTGTAGCTTCCTC
>OHAI01003235.1_pt1 | contig 11224 bp, 3 predicted proteins | sample 1577091 | NCBI WGS metagenome assembly OHAI01 (sample SAMEA3541548, study PRJEB24748) | human gut metagenome | biome: human gut; feature: human-associated habitat; material: faeces | place: China | collected 2012
GCCGTGCTGGCCGCGAATCTGGTTGTAGTAGACCGGCAGCTGGCCCGCGTGGCGCGGGAAGGTGATCGGCAGTCGGCCCGACGGGTTGGTCAGGCCCAGGATGATTTCGGCGATGGCCCGACCGCCCTGCATTCCAGGATTTGCTGCCCACAGGATGGAACCGGTGCCAGTTTCGGGGTCGTTGACGCGCTTGGCGAATACACTGGACTCGCCCACGATGGAGGCGGGCAACACCTGCGGCTTGGAGCTGATGAGCACGGTGACCATCGGCTTGCCGGTTTCGCGCGAGACGGCGGAGAGCTCGTCGAGCAGGGCGTTCTGGCCACCGAGCAGTTCGAGCGTGGCGGTGGAGCAGGTTTCGCCGACCAGCTGGACCACGTCGCCGACCACGGCCACGATCAGATCGGACTGGCGGGCGTTGGCCACGGCCTCGTCGATCAGGGCCTGGTCCACGGCGGCGGAGACGCCGATTTTCGGGCGGGGCTGGCCGTCCGGGTAGAACTCGCCTGCGGGGTCGGGCACGAGGTCGATGACGTTCGCGCCGCGCGAGTAGACGACCTCGCAATCGTCGGCGGCGAGCTGGATCAGGCCGTCGAGCACGGTGGCGATCATGTCGCGCGGCTGGCCGTCCGGCATCCAGGAAACCTGACCGGAGTTGCCGGTCCAGTCGCCGAGCTGGTTCTGGGCGTCGTCAGCGAGCGGACCTACCACGGCGATGCGCTTGGCCTTGTTTGCGGCGAACGGCAGGGCGCCGTCGTTGCGCAGCAGGGCGACGGATTCGCGGGCGAGTTCCAGGTTGGTCTGCTGGTGTTCGGCGGAACCGATGACCGCCTTGATGCGTTCGGCGTCCGGCAGGCGCGGGTCTTCGAACAGGCCGAGGCGGAATTTCAGGGCCAGGATGCGGGCTACCGCATCGTCAATCAGGGATTCGTCGAGCAGACCGGTTTTTACGGCTTCGATGGCTCCCTCATAGAACTGTGGGGTGGTCATGACCAGGTCGTTGCCGGCCTTGACCGCATCGGCTGCGGCGTGCACGTAATCGGGCTTGACATGCTGTTCCCATACCGAGCGGCCGACGTTGTCCCAGTCGGTGATCAGCGTGCCATTGTATTGCCATGCGCCGCGCAGCTTGTCGGTCAGCAGCCATTTGTTGAACGTGACCGGCACGCCTTCGATGGACTCGTAGCCGAGCATGAACGTGCCGCAGCCTTCCTTGGCCACGCGTTCGAACGGCGGCAGGAACCAGGATTCGAGCTTGCGGTGGGAGAGGTCGGCTTCGGAGGCGTCACGGCCGCCCTGGGTCTCGGAGTAACCGGCGAAATGCTTGGCGCAGGCCAGGATCGCGTTCTTCGGCAGGGCCTCGCCGGCCTTGGCGCCGCCCTGGTAGCCCTTGACCATGGCGGAGGCGAGTTCGCCGATCAACATCGGGTCTTCGCCGAAAGTCTCATCCACACGCCCCCAACGGGTATCTCGGGCGATGCACAACACAGGAGAAAACGTCCAATGTACGCCGGTACAAGAGACCTCCTCGGCGGTGGCGCGGCCGGCGGCCTTGACCTTGTCCGGATCCCAGCTGACAGCCATGCCGAGCTGGGACGGGAAAATAGTGGCGCCCGGCCAGAAGGAGTATCCATGGATGCAGTCATCTCCGATAATCAACGGGATGCCCAGACGCGTCTTCTCATTGACGGTCTTGGCGGCACGAGATAAATCCTCGGGGCTGGTATGCAGAATGGATCCGACATGCTTATTCACGATGAGATCCTCAAGATCGCCGCCGCGGGCGTCAAGCTGCATCATCTGGCCGACCTTCTCTTCAAGGGTCATACGAGAGAGCAAGTCGGCGATCCGCTCACCAGCGAGCAAATCAGGATTCTTGTACGGTAAGGTTTCAGCAGTTGCGGCAGGCGTAGTGTTGTCGGTCATACGAAGTCGCTTTCCTCAGTGAAATCGAACAGCTTTTTAATTACCAATTGGTAGTTTATCTATTGACAGCATACAACACGCTTACGCCGCGCGCATCACATACACCAAAACGACCGTATGTATGCGACACCTTCGTTCGCCCGCATACTTACTGCCGCTATCAAGCACAAGCCTCGGTTCAAGGCACACAGCGAATCAGCGATACCCGTCCCATATCGGCGAAGGAAATATCGCCGGCTCCAGATCGGCCCATTCATCGCATAAGTCAATGGCCGGCCCCCGTAACCACCTCAGTTGCACACCATCCATGATCTCCAGAGCATGGCGCAACGTGGGCCGGATCTCCTCAAACGAGGTGAATTCGGAAGGCAGGTTCCAGTTGTATGTCGAATAGTATTGCCATATTGAATCCCGACGATTGGCAAACTCGTCATGTAACGGATGCGCAGGATTGAACGATTCGACCTGCAATATCGAGAACAGCTGAACAAGCATGGGTCGCGTGGAATTGCAATGTACCAAGAACCTCAGATACGCGGGCAATCTGAAATCATCGGGCACTGAACCAGGCAGGCCGGAGGCCATGAAGTCTTCCACACTGCCAAACGTGTTGTAATTCTCGTGATACACCGCGGCAAGCAGGTTATCTTTGCTAGGAAAATATCGCAAAACTCCCTGCTTGGTAACACCGACCGCATCGGCCACATCCTGCACAGAAGTACCGTTGTAGCCACGCTCGGAAATCAGTCGCACGGCGGCATCGAGAATTTCCTGCCGGCGTTCCCCCGGCGACTTGCGAACACGCTTATGCTGCAATGAATTCCCAGATGTCATATCCGCCAGTCTATCCGCATTCTCCCCACTCCCATGCGCAACCACATCCAATATCCTTGGCCGGATATGCAAAACGGTGCCAAAACATAACATTCTGTCACGCCTTCGACACCGATATCGCGCAATAGATTTTTCTGTATATGCTTCTTCGCTTACTCCTGGAACACGTCGGGGTGCTTCAGATCGCCGGGAATGTCGGACAAGAGGCCCTCCAATCCCAAGAATTCCTTCCAGAAATCGAGCGGCTGGCCGTATGGCGAAGCCTCGCGACCGTGGGCCTGAATGTTGGCCTTGGCCTCGAACACCTCTTCCTCGCTGATGCCCTCGAAGTAGCTTTCCAGACGTTCACGGTGCTCAGGCACGTAGAACAGAGAGGACACAATCTCCGTCAGACGCTCGGCACGCTCGATCGGCAAGGAATCCCAGTGGCGAAGCTCGATGAAGTTCTTCAGGCGTACGTCATTGAAGTGCGTGGAGATGATGTGGTTGATCTCGTACGGGTTGAGTTCGCGGTCTGGGTACACCTCCCCCGCGTTCTCACGGAACGCCGGGCGATGCAGTTCCTTGGGCTTGCTCCAGAAGCCACAGCTTCAGGGGTATGGGTCAGGTCAGCGAACATAAGCGGCGTGGACAGCACGTCGATGGCGTAATCCTCCCAACCATAGCGATCATCGAACAGGCCGGGCAGCACATTGGTGCGCTGGAAGTCCAGATAATCCCACATACGCTGGCGCAGCAGCGGCCATGGGTTCGTCTCGCCCTCAAAATACGGGGTGTTACGGAAGAAGTAGGCCAGAATCGGACCGATAACCGTGCCCAGACGCAACTTTTCGATGGAGTCGCGCTCATCCACATAATCAATGCTGACCTGAGTGGAGGCGGAGCAACGCATCATGCAGGGGCCAAACTGACCCACGCGGCCGAGGTAGTCGGTCATTGCATCGTAGCGATCCTTGGGGTTGACCGGCACATCCGCAAAGCTGGATTTGGGCTGGTAACCATAGTTGACCAAGCGGAAGTCGAGATCGTCAAGAATCGGGTCGAGCTCGCGACGGAACTTGGAGTACAGCGTATTGAGGTCGCTCGGCTTCTTCAAAATGCCGATTGAGGTTTCCACCTGTCCGCCGGGCTCGAGAGAAACGGCGACGCCGGAACGGCCGAGACCCACCAGATGGCCGTTCTCCCAGTATTCCTTCTCCTCGTCGTAGTACGGAGCCAAGCGTTTGAGCAATGCCTCGATGCCATTCGACTCATAGTAGCTTACGGCAGTGTCGTCGCTGTTGTGCACGGGCAGGTGCTCGATCTCCACACCGAAGCCACCGGTGCCACGCTGGGAGCGACCGTTCTCAAAGAACTTGAGCAGGCTCTCGACATGCTTGGGGTTCGGCTTGGCAAGTAGGTGCGCGTAACTGATTCGGGGAGTAACCATGCTTTGTATCGTATTCGAGCCGGCCGGCGCGCGTGCCCGAAAGCCCGCAATACGCTATACGAAAAACCGATAGCAGGCTCCGGCCCGGTTTCTCGCTCTAGAGACTCCCCTCAGTCGCTGCGCGACAGCTCCCCCTCATAGAGGGGAGCTTAAGTGTATGTGCGTTCAGTCCGCGGAGGTGAAGCCCTGCGGCTCGCCGGTCTCGGCGAACTTGGCGTTGTGGGCCTTCTTGGCAGCGGCAATCATCAGCTTGATACGGTTGAGCTGATTGGCCTCGGAAGCACCCGGATCGTAATCGATGGAGACGATGTTGGCTTCCGGATGCAGACGACGAATCTTGCCGAACATGCCACGGCCGGTCACATGGTTGGGCAGGCAGGCAAACGGCTGCGCACAAATCACATTCGGGCAACCCTGTTCGATAAGCTCCAGAATCTCAGCAGTCAGCAGCCAGCCCTCGCCGGCCTGTACACCGATGGAGGTGACTTCAGCAGCCTTCTTGACAAGATCGGGCATCGGCTCGTCCTGCTTGAACTTGCCGTGCGAGGTGGCCAGTGCGGCCTTGATAGGCGCGTTGTACAGGTCAAGACCCTTGCGCATCAAGGCGTAGAGCGTCTTGTTGCCACCCATGCCGAGGTTCTTCTCGTTCCAGTCGGTGATGTAGGGGCGGGTGGTCATGAATTCCATGATGCCGGGCACTACGGCCTCGCAATCCTGGGATTCGATGACGTCGACCACATGGTTGTTCGCGTCCGGCTGGTACTTGACGAGGATCTCGCCGACCACGCCGACGCGCACCTTGCGTGGGATGTCACGCAGCGGCAGATTGTCGAAGGACTTCACGATCTCCTTGGCCAGCACGTTGTACGGCAGGTACCCCTTCCTGATGCCCGGCGTCTTGGCGGCGGTCTTGGAATAGCCGTGGTGTTCGATGGTTTCGCGCACGATGGTGTCCCACAGCTCGTACAGCTTGTTGGCCGAGCCCTTCTCCACTTCGTACGGGCGCACGCGGTAGAGGCACTTCATGAGCAGGTCGCCCAGAATCAGCGCCTTGATGGCACGGTGCAGCAGGGGCACGGTGGCCTTGAAGCCGGGGTTGTCTTCGAGGCCCTGGGTGGAGATGGCGATGACCGGAATCTGCGGGTAGCCGGCATCGACCAGAGCCTTGCGGATCAGGCCGAAGTAGTTGGTCGCACGGCACATACCACCGGTCTGGGTGATGGCGAGCGCCACCTTGTCCGGATCGTACTTGCCTTCCTGAATCGCGCCGATAAGCTGGCCGATGACCATGATGGCCGGGTAGCAGGCGTCGTTGTTCACGTATTTGAGGCCGGTTTCCACGTCGCCGCGGCTCGCGTGCTTCAGGATGTCGAACTTGTAGCCGCCGGAGCGGATGACCGCCTCGACCAAGGACATGTGGATCGGGCTCATCTGAGGGCCGACAATCGTATAGTTCTTCTTCATGTCCTTGACGAACTTCTCACGATGCGCGTATCGGGACATGGTGGCGTTGTTGTGGCCGGACTTCTTGGCATTCTTGGCGTTCGCCACGCCGGTGGTGCCGTCCGAAGTGCCATTCTTGTGGGCGACTGCGGCCTGTAGGTCGCGTTCGGCGGCACGCTTGGAGGCCTCACGCATCGACTTGGTGAGCTTCGGGTTGGCGGCCATGGTCGTATCGAGCAGAATCTGACGGCCTGGAGTCGGCGCGGTGGAACCGGTCCTGCGGAAGCCGGTGGGCTTGGGACCCTGTACGGACGCAGACTGTGCAGATTGTGCCGTCTTGGCGGCGTCCTGCACGGCCTTGGCCTCAGCATCGACCTTCTTCTGCGCGGCTTCAACGGCGGCCTGCGCTTCAGCAAGTACGGCCTTGGCCGCTTCAAGATCGGACTCGGCCTTGACCTTGGCCTCCTCAGCGGCACGTTCGGCGGCGGCCTGCTTGTCTTCCAAGGCCTTGGCAGCAGCTTCTTCACGAGCCTTATTGGCCTCGCGTTCCTCGACGGCGGCCTTGAGCGAGCGCAGTCGAATCTTGGCTGCACCCAGGTTGGAGACCTCGTCGATCTTGAGCAGCGTGTACACGTCCGCCTTGTCGGCCAGAATCTCGGCCACCTGATCAGTGGTGATGGCATCGAGGCCGCAACCGAAGGAATTGAGCTGCACAAGCTCGAGGCCCGGATACGAGGCCACGAAGTGTGCGGCAGCGTACAGGCGGGAGTGGTAGGCCCACTGGTTGGTGACGCGCAACGGCATCTTGGTGACCGTGCGGTCGCCTACATGGCGGAATCCGGCGGCGTTCTTGGAACGTGGGTCGGCTTCGCCCTCGGAAAGGAATTCGGTGAGGTTGAGCTTCTCCCCCGGCTGCAGTTCGCAGATGGAATCCTCGGAGAGCACCACCATGCCCAGCGAGCAGATGGTTTCGGGGATGCCGTGGTTGATTTCGGGGTCGATGTGGTAGGGGCGGCCGGCGAGCACGATGCCGCGGCAGTTGTGCTCCTTCATGTAGGCGAGCGCGGTCAGGCCCTCCTGCTGCACGTCGTGCTTGAAGACCTTGTCTTCGGCGTACGCGGCCTTGACTGCGGTTTCGACTTCCTCACGGGTCACGTTGGCCCAGGCGAACTCTTCGAGAATGCGGTCGACCATGAGCTCGTGGTTGGCGAGATTGAAGTACGGGTGCATGTAGCGCACGCCGTCCTCGCGCAGTTCGGGCATGTTGGCGCCGACGACGAGCGGATAGTTGGCCACGACAGGGCAGTTGTAGTGGTTGTCCGTGTTGGGCACGAGGTTCTCCTCGTAGCTCACGCACGGGTAGAAGATGGTCTTGACGCCCTTGTCGAGCAGCCACTTGATATGGCCGTGCACCAGCTTGGCCGGGTAGCAGATGTTTTCGGAGGCGATGGATTCGATGCCGGTCTCGAACAGCTCGTGGGAGCTGCGGCCGGAGATCATCACCTTGAAGCCCAGCGAGGTGAGCAGCGTGAACCAGAACGGGTAGTTCTCGTACATGTTGAGGGCGCGCGGGATGCCGATTTCGCCACGGGTGGCGGCCTTGTCGGTAAGTCTGCGGTAGGCGAAGCAACGCTTGTACTTGTAGTCGTACAGGTTCGGGCGGTCGGAGCGCTTCTTCTTGGCGTCGCCGCCGCGTTCGCAGCGGTTGCCGGTCACGAAGCGCGAGCCGTCGGAGAACGTGGTGATGGTGAGCTTGCAGTGGTTCTGGCACAGCTTGCACACGTCACGCTCGGTGGTCATGCTCATATTGTCGAGTGCGTCGCCGGTCAGGATGGAGCTGGCGGTGTGGGCCACGCCGTCCACGACAACGACATGGACCTCAGGCTTGGCCGGCTCGGTCTTCTTGAAGGCTGCGGCCTTGGGCTCGGACTTGGGTGCGGGCTCAGCCTCGGACTGTTCCTCGGACCCATCGGCCTTAACCACCACATCCAAGTGGTCGGCCTCATCCTGATAGTGCATGCGGGCGGTCAGGGCGGCGCCGAACGCGCCCATAAGGCCGGCGATGTTCGGGCGGGTGACCTGACGTTCGGTGAGCAGCTCGAAGGCGCGCAGCACGGCGTCGTTGAGGAACGTACCGCCCTGGACCACCACAGTGTCGCCGAGTTCGCCGGAATCGCGCAGCTTGATGACCTTGTACAGGGCGTTGCGCACCACGGAGTAGCACAGGCCGGCAGCGATGTCCTCGATGGAGGCGCCTTCCTTCTGCGCCTGCTTGACCGAGGAGTTCATGAACACGGTGCAACGCGAACCGAGGTCCACCGGATGGGTGGAAGCCAGAGCCTTTTGCGTGAATTCCTGAATCGTCAGCCCCATAGACATGGCGAAGGTCTGCAGGAACGAGCCGCAGCCGGACGAGCACGCCTCGTTGAGCGAAATATTGTCGATGCACTTGTTGCGGATTTTGAAGCACTTGATGTCCTGACCGCCAATGTCGATGATGAAATCAACATCCGGGCAGAAATGGCGCGCCGCGCGGAAGTGCGCGACCGTCTCGACCAGACCGAAATCCACGCCGAAGGCGTTCTGGATGAGCGCTTCGCCGTAGCCGGTGACAGCCGAGGACACGATATGTACGCGGTCGCCGCACAGCTCGTACAGGCGGGTGAGCTGCTCGCGGATAACGTCCGCCGGATTGCCCTTGTTGGACTGGTAGTGGTGGAACAAAATCTGGTCGTCCTCACCGATGAGCACCAGCTTGGTGGTGGTGGAGCCGCAGTCGATGCCGAGATATGCGTCGCCCTCGTACATGGTGACGTTCTGCGTCATGACATCGTGCATGGCGTGACGGTTCTTGAATTCCTCGTACTGCTGCTCATCCTCGAACAGCGGCGGCAGGTAGTTGGCAACGACCGGAGCGTCCGCCGCCTTTTCGAGCGCCGCGAGCAGCGAATCGACCGTGTAGGTCTTCTGCGTACCGCCTGCGTACTCCGCCGCGCCTGCCGCGATGGCATACGGCGCGAGAGCCGGAAAGTGCGCGTGCGCATCATCCAGCTTCAGCGTCTCCTGAAAGCGCTTCTGCAGCCCCTTGAAGAAGAACAGCGGGCCGCCGAGGAACAGCACATCGCCCTTGACCTCACGGCCCTGCGCCAGACCGGCAATGGTCTGGTTGACGACCGCCTGAAAGATGGACGCGGCTACGTCCTCCTTGCGCGCGCCCTCGTTGAGCAGCGGCTGAATATCCGACTTGGCGAATACGCCGCAGCGGGACGCGATGGTGTAGATGCGCTCCGCGCCCTGTGACAGTTCATCGAGCTCGGACGGCGTAACGTCCAGCAGGACCGCCATCTGGTCAATGAACGCGCCGGTGCCGCCCGCGCAGGAGCCGTTCATACGCTCCTCCAGCTGACCGGTGAGGAATACGATCTTCGCGTCCTCGCCGCCCAGCTCAATGACAACATCGGCCTGCGGAACGTGCACGCCTACCGCCTTGCGGGTGGCGAACACTTCCTGTACAAAATCAATATCCGCGGCCTTTGCCACGCCTAAACCGGCCGAGCCGGTGATCGAACAGCGGAGCGGCGTGTCCTCGCCGATGAGGCCGCGCGCCGCGCGCACCAGCTCGACCGCCTTTTCACGCACCTTGGAAAAATGCCGTTCGTAGTGTTTGTGGATGATCTCTCCATCGCGCACAACGACGATCTTGACGGTCGTTGAGCCGATGTCGATTCCAACATTTACATTCATAATACCCTTAATCTCTCCCATAACAAAACAGAGCACCCGTTAAGGTGCAAAGTGAATGCGGGTAAGAACTGCCGTGCGTCAGGCGAAAAGAGCCATGTGATGTGATAAATATGCAGGGCAAAATCTTACCTTTATTACTATAACGGTGCGAGCGGAAAATGTCAATGCGGCGATATTCCACTTGGCTGCCGAAAATTTCCCTTGACAAAGCCGGAATTTTTATATAAAATATACGGCGTAAGTGAATACATGTCCTTATCGAGAGCGGTGGAGGGAACGGCCCTGTGAAACCCGGCAACCTGCGTTGTTTTGCAACGTAAGGTGCCAAATCCGGCGTAAGAATACGAAAGATGAGGGAGCAAAACGAACTTTTCGCTCCCGCTGAGGAGCGTTTTTTAATGCTCTGAAAATGAACTGGAGAAAGGAACTGATACTTAATGGCACATCATTTTTTCACCTCGGAATCGGTTACGGAAGGCCATCCCGATAAAATCTGCGACCAGATCTCGGACGCGATTCTTAACGAGATTTTAACGCAGGATCCGTATGCCCGCGTAGCCTGTGAGACCACCTGCACCACCGGTATGGTTCAGGTAATGGGCGAGATTTCCACTTCCTGCTATGTGGACATCCCGAAGGTTGTCCGCGACACGGTTCGTGAGATCGGCTACGACCGCGCGAAGTACGGCTTTGACTGCGACACCTGCGCTGTCCTGACCGCGATCGACGAGCAGTCCGCCGACATTGCACTCGGCGTTGACAACTCCCTTGAGAGCAAGGAGGGTGCCTCTGAGGCTGACCTCGCCATCGGCGCGGGCGATCAGGGCATGATGTTCGGCTATGCGTGCGATGAGACCAAGGAGCTGATGCCGCTGCCGATCTCTCTGGCGCACAAGCTGGCAAAGCGCCTGACCGAGGTACGCAAGAACGGTATGTTCGACTATCTCCGTCCGGACGGCAAGAGCCAGGTTACCGTGGAGTATGACGAGGACAATCAGCCCGTCCGCGTGGATACGGTTGTTATTTCCACCCAGCACAGCCCGGAGGTGTCCCTCGCGCAGATTCGCGAGGACATGATCGAGCAGGTGGTAAAGAAGGTCATTCCGTCCCATCTGCTGGATGAGAATACCAAGTATTTCATCAACCCGACCGGCCGTTTCGTTATCGGTGGCCCGCACGGCGACTCCGGTCTGACCGGCCGTAAGATCATCGTGGATACCTACGGCGGCATCGGCCGTCACGGCGGCGGCGCGTTCTCCGGCAAGGACCCGACCAAGGTGGACCGCTCGGGCGCGTATGCGGCTCGCTGGGTTGCGAAGAACATTGTTGCGGCAGGTCTGGCAAAGCGCTGCGAGATTCAGCTGGCGTATGCCATCGGCGTTGCCGAGCCGGTTTCCATCATGGTAGAGACCTTCGGCACCGGCGTTGTTGGCGACGATGTGCTTGAGAAGGCCGTAGAGAAGGTGTTCGACCTGCGTCCGGCGGCGATCATCGAGCAGCTTGACCTGCGCAAGCCGATCTACAAGCAGCTGGCAGCCTACGGCCACATGGGCCGCGAGGAGCTTGGCGTCAAGTGGGAGAATACCGATAAGGTTGAGGCGCTCAAGGCAGCGGTAAACGGTTAATTTGCGCTGAAATTGCATAGAGAAAGGCTCTGGAGCATATCCGGAGCCTTTTTTGTATCTCAAAATTTCGCGGCAGGGATTGACCGGGGCACGCGAACTGCGTAAGCGTGTTCGTCCTTTCCGGGCGGGAAGTTTTTCGCTGAGATTCAGCGGGGGATTCGCCGCCTGCGGACGGCGGTAACCTTGTCTTCTGCCGCGATCACCTTTGTCCCCGCTTCGGTCT
>OHAI01003236.1_pt1 | contig 11222 bp, 10 predicted proteins | sample 1577091 | NCBI WGS metagenome assembly OHAI01 (sample SAMEA3541548, study PRJEB24748) | human gut metagenome | biome: human gut; feature: human-associated habitat; material: faeces | place: China | collected 2012
AGAGCTACGGCAAGAAGGGCGACGCTGTTGTCCAGATGAACTGGAAGGCTATCGACGCCGGCCTGGACGCTGTCCATAAGGTCGAGGTCCCCGCCTCCTGGTCCAACCCCGCTGCTGATCCGGCTCCGAAGGCCCTGAAGGGACCCGAGGCTCTGGTCAAGCAGATCCGCGACGTTATGGAGCCCATCTCCCGTATGGACGGCGACAGCCTGCCTGTCTCCGCCTTCGAGGGCAACGTCAACGGCGAGTGGGAGCAGGGTGCTTCCGCTTACGAGAAGCGCGGCACGGCTGTTATGGTTCCCGAGTGGAACGCCGAGAAGTGCATCCAGTGCAACCAGTGTGCCTTCGTCTGCTCTCATGCCACCATCCGTCCGTTCTGCCTGACTGCTGCCGAGGCTGAGGCTGCGCCTGCTTCCACCAAGCTGGCCGACACCAAGCCCAAGGCAAGCGAGTACAAGTTCACCATGGCCGTGTCTCCTCTGGACTGCATGGGCTGCGGCGAGTGCGTCACCGTCTGCCCGACTGCCGCTATCGAGATGAAGCCGCAGGAGAGCCAGTCCGAGCAGCAGGCTGCTTTCGACTACTGCGTCGAGAACATCCGCAAGAAGGACAACATCCCCGGCGTTGTTTCCGAGGTTTCCGTCAAGGGCTCCCAGTTCAACCAGCCGCTGCTTGAGTTCTCCGGCTCCTGCGCTGGCTGCGCCGAGACCTCTTACGCCCGCCTGATCACCCAGCTGTTCGGCGAGAAGATGTTCATCTCCAACGCTACCGGCTGCTCCTCCATCTGGGGCGGCACCGCTTCCATCAGCCCCTACACCACCAGCAAAGAGTCCGGTCACGGCCCCGCCTGGATCAACTCCCTGTTCGAGGACAACGCCGAGCACGGCCTGGGCATGCAGATCGGTTACGAGACCGTCCGCGAGAACCTGATCACCAAGGTCGAGGCCCTGAAGGGTAAGAACGCTGAGCTGGATGCTGTCATCGACAAGTTCCTGGAGACCAAGAACAACACCAAGGCCAACGACGAGCCCGCAAAGGCCCTGATCGCTGCCCTGGAGGCCTGTGGCTGCGACGAGTCCAAGGAGATCCTGAAGGACAAGCAGTACCTGGCCAAGAAGAGCTTCTGGATCTTCGGCGGCGACGGCTGGGCTTATGACATCGGTTACGGCGGCCTGGATCACGTCCTGGCTTCCGGCCACGACGTCAATGTTATGGTCTTCGACACCGAGATGTACTCCAACACTGGCGGACAGGCTTCCAAGGCCTCCAACATCGGTGAGGTCTGCCAGTTCGCTGCTGCCGGTAAGGAGATCAGCAAGAAGTCTCTGGCTGAGATCTGCATGACCTACGGCTACATCTATGTTGCTCAGATCGCTCTGGGCGCCAACATGGCTCAGGCTGTCAAGGTCATCGCCGAGGCTGAGGCTTATCCCGGCCCGTCTCTGATCATCGGCTACGCTCCCTGCGAGCTGCACGGTGTCAAGGGCGGCATGACCAACTGCCAGAACGAGATGAAGAAGGCTGTTGCTGCCGGTTACTGGAACCTGTTCAGCTTCAACCCCGCTGCCAAGGCCGAGGGCAAGAACCCGTTCACCCTGACCTCCAAGGCCGGCGACATGAGCAAGTATCAGGACTTCCTGGCCAACGAGACTCGTTACAGCCGTCTGGCTCGCGCCTTCCCGGATCGCGCCAAGGCTCTGTTCGAGAAGAACCAGGCTGCCGCCGATGCCCGTTACGAGCACCTGACCAAGCTGGTCGACCTGTACAAGTAATTTGTGCAAGGGCTGCTTAACGGCTAACGCTAAATAAAAAGTGCCCCACGCAGAAATGCGTGGGGCACTTTTTTGCGTAGCAGAGCGAAAAACGTGCGGCTGCGTGAACCTTCGGCGGGGTGAGGGCACCCCGCCCTACGCACAACCGGAAAGGTGGGATGTAGGGCGGCCAGCCCTCTGGCCGCCGCGGAAGTGAGCGGCAGCGGAAGGCTCCCGGGTCATATCCGTAGGGGCGGATTCCCTATCCGCCCGCCGTCCCCCTTACCTCACACCGGCCTCAACACCAGCTCCAGCCCGTTCTTCCCCCAGCCGAAATCCGCAGCGGCGTACCCGCGCTCGAGCACCCGCGGCAGGGCCGGGTCAGCCAAATGGCACCGGCGCAGCGGGTCGCGCCATTTCACAAGACCGTGCGCTGAAAAAATCAGCATCTGGTCGGCCCCGGCCATGGGCCGCATCCCGCGCAGCGTCAGCCCTGCCGAGAGATACTGCGCACACAGATCATCACACGCCTCCGGGTGTTCCAAGTCCAGCGGCAGCACGGCCCAGACATGGTAGCTGGCGTACCGCTCGGTGGCCCAGCGCAGCGCCAACCGCAGAAAATGCCGCAGCTGCGTGTAATCCTCGCGCAGTATGGGCGGTGTCAGCACCGCACCCTGTCCGTCGGCCCCGTAGCCTGCGGCGCGCAGACTTGTGGGCAGCGGGTCCTCGGCGTAGAGCGGCAGCAGCGCGGCGGCGGCCTGTAATTCGTCCTGCCCGGCGTAGTCGCCGACGATCTGGCCTTCCTCCAAGGCCGGGTGCAGGCAGGGCAGCAGCGGCAGCCCGCCCGGCCCGATCAGCGCGCGCAGGGCATCGGCATGGGCAGCGGTAAGTACGCGGGCGTCAAAGATGTTGGTACGTTCGAGAGTTTGCAGCATAGTTGGGAATCCCTCCGTTACAAAAATTGTTGCATAGTTTATTGTAGCGAATGGGAAATATAAAAAATGTCGCATCCCGGGTGGGATGCGACAGAAAAAAGGCTTCCCCATCTGGGGGAAGCTGTCCGCGAAGCGGACTGATGAGGGCAAAGCTTACGTGGCTGTTATAAAAACGGGCAATAAGGCGAACTTCCCCCTCATCCGGCGCTGCGGTGCCACCTTCAGTCTCCGCGCTAAGAGCCGCCTACGGCGGTTGCGCTCCGACACGCGCCTGCGGGCGCAGCCCCTTGGGGGAAGGCTTGGGAGTTACAGCTTTCGTTTCCTCGCCAGCTCCTCAAAGCTGCGATTCTTCGTGAAAAAGCGCTTGTAGGGGTTGTCCGGCAGGGGCGGCGTTTTGGGCCGGGGCTGCACCTTTTTGCGCAGATGCCCCTTCAGGGGTGGCAGCGCCCGACTCATTCGGCAGCGGTGGAGACAGCCCCTGCGGTCAGGGTGTTCCACAGCTCGGCGCAGTCCTCGTAGGTCGGGACCTGCTTTTCGTCCCAGACGCCGCGGCGTCCCACGTAGAGGTGCGCCAGCACGCTCTGGTTCGTGCCGGTGACGTCGTCCATCAGGGTGAGACCCTCATAGCTGCCCAGATCCAGCCCGGTCAGCACGGGGCAGTCGGTCCAGCGGTAGACCATCTCGCGCCAGTCGGCGTCGGGGGTCTCGGGGTCGTCGGGGACCGTGCCGTCCAGATATTGCAGTGCGCCGGTCTGGGTCTCAAAGCCCTCGGGATCCTCCAGCAGGAAGATGTAGGTCTTGCCGCCGGACGACAGCTCGGCGCTCAGCCGGGTGACGCCGGCCATCTGGTAGTAGGCGTCGGTGCTCTCGTTCGCGGCGTCAAAGTCAACGGTGTAGCTGTCCACCTGCACAACGACCTTGCCGTCGCCGTTCAGGTCGGTACAGAACGGCGTCAGCGCGTCCTGCAGCGCGGTGACGGTGTCAGTGGGCAGGTCGCTGGTGCCGACATAAGCGACCTGCACGTCGGGGCGCGTCTGAAAAACGGTGTCCTTGATGATCCACACGCCGAACACGACGACCAGCACGGCCACGACCACGGCCATCCAGTGATAGTGCCACCAGTTGGCGGCTTTTTCTTTTTTTGTATATTCGCGCGGGGGTTCCGGCGTCTGATTGTAAGTTTCGGTACTGTCCTTTGTGACCCAAGCCATAGTGCGGGTACGCTCCTTTTATCATACTTTTTCTATTATAACACAAATCGACAGGAAAAATTGTAAACTTATTTTGACCACGCCTTGCAACGGCGGGGGAAAGAGGGTATGATAGAGTTGTGATAGTGTAGGCGGAAGCGGGCCGGAAGCGGGTGGAAACGCAAACGCCCCGGGAGGGATGAATCTCTCCCCTACGGATGACCCGATCACGATAGTGGGTCGGAAAGCAGCGGAGGGGTCAAGACCCCTCCCTACGGACTGACGTGAACGGGTTGCGGACGAGAGGGGCAAGGGAGGGCGGCAGCCCGCCCCTTCGTAGTGTGCGGTGGTTGCCCGTTGACGGGTTGCCACGGTAGGTTGCGGGCGGCTGCCGCTCCCGGTTCAGCCACAAACAAAAAAGGAGCAACCCTCATGTCAAACGAAACAAACGAAACTCCCAGCCAGGGCCGTAAGGTCGGCATTGCGCGCTTTTTTGAACTGCTGGGCCGCGACCTGTGGCCGCTGTATAAATCCGGCATCCTCTGCGTGCTGGGCTTTCTGCCCGGCACGGCGCTGGCCGTCTTTGGCATGATGGCCGGGTCCGCGCTGCTGACCGTCGTCGGCGGTGTGGTCGGCGGCCTGGTCGGCGGGCCGTTCCTGTCCGGTATGATCGATACCGTGCTGCGCGCCCTGCGCGATGAGCCCGGCTACTGGTGGAACACCTATAAACGCGCCTGGAAGCAGAATTGGCGGCAGAGCCTTGTGCCCGGCGCACTGCTGGGCCTGTTTGTGGGCAGCTGGGCCTGGATGCTCCGCGCCCAGGCCGAGAGCGGAAACACCAGCACCGCCCTGTGGGTCGCCTCCATCGCGGGCATCTTCGTCTGCACGGGCTTCTTCACCTGGCTGCTGGCGCAGGTGCCGCTTGTGGATCTGCCGCTTGCCCAAATCGCCAAAAACGCCGGGCTGATGTTCTTCGGCTTCTTCCCGCGCACCGCGGCGGCGGCGCTGGTGCTGGCCCTGTACTGGGGCGCAACGCTGCTCTACCTGCCCGCCACGATCCTGACGATTTTGGCGTTCGGCTTCTGGCTGCCCGTCACGATTGCCCTGATGATCGTCTACCCGGGCCTCGAAAAGGTCTTTAAGCTCGAGGAAACGATCAACACCCGCCGCGCCGCCGAGATCGAGGAGCGCATGGCGCAGAACCAGCCCAAATTCGACCAGTAAGGGGGACCCGGCATGGAAAGAAATACCGTCCTTTTGCAGAACACCGAAGCCTTCATGCACGGTGAGCTGGACAACGTGACCGTCCAGCAGAACTGCGTCGTGCTGGATCTGGTGCAGGGCGGCTATGTGCCCTACGGCTGCTACACCAGCGCACCGATCCCGATGCCGCTGTTTGATGCGCTGCGGGTCAGCTGGAATGCGGCCTCGCCCGAGGACACGGCGGTGGAGGCCCAAGTCCGCGTCATGGTGGACGGCAACTGGACGCCGTGGAACAGCTTTGGCAAGTGGAGCCCCAGTCTGCACCGGGAAGGCCCGCCCTACCAGGCGCGCGGCCCCGTGCAGCGCTGGCCTGACCGCCTGCAGCTTGACAGCAAATACGCCACGGCGGTGCAGCTGCGCATCTACCTTTACTCCAAAAATGAGAAGGTCAGCCCTGCTGTTATGCTGCTGGGGGCCAGCGTGCGGGTGGTGGATGTCATCCCCGCGCGCGGGCGGCTCGTCAACGCACGGCTGCACCTGATGCCCTACACGGCGGCCCGCCGCGCCCCGGCGCTGCAGCCCTGGATGGACGCGGCGATCTCGCTGGCCAGCCTGACGAACCGCTGGGGCGCCGATCTGCTGCCCGAGGAGTTCGCCCAGGTGCTGCGCGACTGGCGCGCACCCGATGACTGCGGCCCCCGAAACCTGAGCTTTGCCGCCGCCGCGGCGGCGCAGTGGGGCTTCCCCGCGTGGGTGGCCTACGCGGACCTGGCGCTGCTGCGCGCCGAGGCCCGCGCCGGGTGCGGCGCTGTCGTTACATTGCAATCGACCCCGGCACAGATCGCCGCCGGAGCGCCGGAGCGGCACTGCGCAGCGCTGCGTGGGTTTGCATCGTCGCTGGACGGCGAACCCAAGGTGCTGCTCTGTGACCCGTATGCCGCGGCAGAGGATTTCGACTGCGAGATCGAGATGCCGCTGGACGACTTTATGGTCGCGTGGGACAATGTGGCCCTGCTGATGCGCCAGCGCAAGTCCAGCACGCCGCCGCAGGGCCGTACCCGGTGCAGCGCGTGGATACGCCCCGTGGGCACCGACGCGCCCGGCGTCTACCGCCTCTACCTGAACGGCGAGGAGCACCCCCTGCCCGACGACTTCTGTGCGCAGGGCGGCGTTCTGGCCTACAGCCTGCCCGATGAGCACCCCCACGCCACCACGGCCCACCGACAGTTCAGCTATGTGGAGCCGACGCAGGGCGGTATCCTGCTTGAGCACGGCGACACGCCGCGCAAGTACACAGTCTACGCCATCGGCACCGACGGGCGGATGATCGTCGGCGATGTGACGGTATAAAAGGAGAACGCTATGAAGCTGCTGATCGCATCGGATATTCACGGCGCGGCGGGTTATTGCCGGGACCTGCTGGCCGCCTGGGACCGCGAGGGCGCAGACCGCCTGCTGCTGTTGGGCGACCTGCTCTACCACGGCCCGCGCAACGACCTGCCGCCCGACTATGCGCCCAAGGAGGTCATCGCCCTGCTGAACGCGCGGAGAAATCAGATTTTCTGTGTGCGCGGCAACTGCGACACCGAGGTGGACCAGATGGTGCTGGAATTTCCGGTGCTGGCCGACTACGCGGTCCTCACGGCGGGCAGCCGCCTGCTCTACGCGACCCACGGCCATGTGTACAACACGGCCCACCTGCCGCCGCTGCAGCCCGGGGACATCCTGCTGCACGGCCACACGCACATCCCCGCCTGGGAGGTGTTCGGGACGGATAATCTGTATCTCAACCCCGGCTCGGTCTCCATCCCCAAGGCAGGCACCCCCCACAGCTATATGACGCTGGAAAACGGCGTGTTTACCTGGAAGGAGCTGGGCGGGGAGGCGTACCACACGGAATCCCTTTAAAACATAGCTTGTAGGGAGCGGTCTTGACCGCTCCGCGGAACCGTGCGGCTGCCGCAAGGCGCGCGGAGGGGTCAAGACCCCTCCCTACGATGCAAACATGACAGCGCGGTAAGGGCCGGGCATGCCCGGCCCCTGCCCCCGATGCAAAGCATAACACGACACCCCGTAGGGCGGCCGGTCCCCGGCCACCGCGGCACACCATAGATTTACGCGAGGAGTATACTATGAAAATCCCTGCAAAAGGCTTTACCCACGGCGGAAAATTCCATGCGGACGATGTTTTTTCCACTGCCCTTTTACAAATCCTGCGCCCTGACATTCAGGTGACGCGGGGCTTCGTTGTGCCGGATGACTTCGACGGCATCGTCTACGACGTCGGCGGCGGCATGTTCGACCACCACTCCGAGCCGCGGGAGTGCCGCCCCAACGGCGTGCCCTACGCCGCGTTCGGCCTGCTGTGGCGGCTGCTCGGCGCACAGCTCGTGGGCGAGCATCAGGCCCGCCTGCTGGACGAAAACTTCATCCAGCCGTTGGATCTGAATGACAATACCGGCGAGCAGAACTCGCTGGCCGACGCCATCGGCAGTTTCAACCCGCTGTGGGACTCGAAGGATGACCCCGACGTGTGCTTCTGGCGTGCCGTGCCCGTGGCAAAGCAGATCCTTGAGAACGAGATCGCCGCCGCCAACGCCGTGAACCGCGCCGACGACACGGTCCGCCGCGCTTACGCCGGCATGAAGGACGGCATCGTCGTGCTGCCCGCTTATATGCCGTGGAAAAACGGCCTGTACAAGACCGACGCGGTCTTTGTCGTCTACCCCAGCCAGCGCGGCGGCTACAGTGCGCAGTGCGTCAACGACCACCGCACCAAGCGCAGCAAGCAGCCGTTCCCGGTGGCCTGGGCCGGCAAGCCCGAGGACAAGCTGCGCGAGGTCAGCGGCCTGGGCCTGCGGTTCTGCCACCCCAGCCGGTTCCTGATCACCGCCGATGACAAGGCGACGGCCATCGAGGCATGCCGCCGCACGCTGCGCGCCGCGGGGAAGAAGGTCAGCGAGGAATGAGCGAAGCCGAACCGATTCGCTTTGGCCCGTCCCCCAGCCCCGCCGAGGCGCAGGAGCCGACCCCCGCGCCCGCCTGGGCCTACCTGCTGCGCTGCCCGGACGGCAGCCTGTACGGCGGCTGGACGAACGATCTGGCCCGCCGCGTAAAGGCCCACCGCAGCGGCAAGGGCGGGGCCAGGTACACAAAAAGCCATGGCAGGGACGCCGTCCGCCTGGCCTACGCAGAGAAATGCGCCGATAAAAGTGCGGCATTAAAACGCGAAGCAGCGCTGAAAAAGCTGCCGAAGGCCGACAAGGAGGCCCTGGCCGCCCGGTGGGCCGCCGACAACAAAATTACCCTGCGGATGGCCACGCCGGACGATGCCGCCGCGGTCTGTGCGCTGTACAACTGGTACGTGCGCCACGGCACGCAGACCTTCCAGTACGCGCCGTCCACCGTGGAGGAATACCGCGCGAACATTGCCCATGTGCGGGAGAACGCGCCGTTTATCCTGGCCGAGAGCGCCGACGGGCGGCTGCAGGGCTTTGCCTGTGCGCACCTGTGGCATGAGCGCGAGGCGTACTCGTGGGATGTCGAGACGACGGTCTACTGCGCGCCCGACTGCGTCGGTCAGGGCGTCGGCGGGCGGCTGTACCGCGCGCTGCTGGCGCTTTTGAAGGCGCAGGGCTATTACAACGCCTTTGCCCTTGTGGCCGGGAATAACCGCCAGAGCAACGATTTCCACCGCGCGTTAGGCTTCAAAAAGATGGCGACGGAGAAGCGCACCGGGTACAAGTTCGGCCAATGGCTGGATCTGGATTACTGGGTGATGGTCCTGCACGAAGGTGACGGGGAGCCGCAGCCGGTCCGCAAGACCCTGACGGACGCGGAAATTGCGGAGGCGATGGGGTAAGCATGCCGCCTTACGGCTGTAATACAGGTAACATCTGCCCCGTAAACGCGCGGTTACCGTACACGGGCACGGAGGGGTCAAGACCGCCCCCTACAAAGCACCCGTGAACGTTAGTCCGTAGGGAGGGGTCTTGACCCCTCCGCCGGCCTTGCGCGGCAACCCGTTAAACGGGCGGCCACGCGGACCTTCGGCGGCATGGGGGCATGCCGCCCTACGGCTGTAATACAGATGAGCACTCGTCCCAAAACCCAGACAACGCCATAGCCAAAAAAAGCGCTGCTGTCACTCTCCGACAGCAGCGCTTTTGCGTTTATTGAAATTTCTTTAGTTCCTTCTTTGTAAAGAAGGAACAAAACCCCCGTAAATCAAATCGCCCCGTTCTCCCGCAGCCACGCCTCCAGCTCGGCGGCGGGCTTGTAGCCGACGGACCGGCTGACCTCCTGACCGTTCCTGAAAAGCAGCAGCGCCGGGATGGCGTCGATCTTGCGGGGCATGGCCAGCTTCATCACGCGGGTGTAACCACCAGGCACACCGGCGAACTGGGGACCAATTTCGTCAAACAGGCGCTTAACCAGAGCGTAGTCGCACAGCACGCGGTAAGCCAGACGGCGGGCGTGCAGGTCGTTGCGCTTGGCCAGGGAGATCAGCGGCTCGACAACGCCGCGGAGTTCCTTGGCTTTCACTTCGGTGGTGCGGATGCGGCCGTGGATAAGCAGCGCCTTGGCGAGATTGTGCAACAGGGCCTTACGGTGCGCAGGCGTCCGCGAAAGTTTTTTGCCGGAATTGCTATGCCTCATTTTGCTGCTTCCTTTTCCAGTCCTGATATTTCTTTTCGAAACCGTCAACCTTCATGCCGAAATCAAGGCCCATGTCGTGCAGGACTTCCTTGATCTCGTCCAGAGATTTACGGCCGAAGTTCTTGGTTTTGAGCATTTCAGCCTCGGAACGCTGCACCAGTTCGCCCACCAGCGCGATGTTGGCACTGCGCAGGCAGTTGGTGGCGCGCACCGAAAGCTCGAGATCGTCGATGCTCTTGAAGAGATGCTCGTTGGTCTCGCCGCTGTCGCTGCTGCCGTGACGCATGTCACCGGACACACGTTCATCGAAGTTGATGAACACCGAGATCTGATCCTTGATGATCTTGGCGCTGTACGCGATGGCATCTTCAGGGGTCAGCGAGCCGTCGGTCCACACTTCGAGGATCAGGCGGTCGTAGTTGGTCATCTGACCCACACGAGCCTGCTCCACAGCGTAGGCGACCTTGCGAACCGGCGAGAAGGAGGAGTCCAGCTTAATCAAACCGATTTCATCGGCCAGACCTTCGTGCATGTCGGCAGGCACATAGCCCTTGCCCATGCGCACTTCAAATTCCATCTCCAGCACCACGTCCTCGGTGAGGGTGGCGATGTGCTGTTCAGGATTGAGCACGGTCACATGCTGATTGGCCTGAATCTGGGCGGCCGTAACAGGCCCTTTGCTGTCAACGCGAAGCGTCAGGCGCTGCGGTTCGTCCGTGTCCATGCGCAGACGCACCTGCTTGATGTTCAGCACCACGTCGGTCACGTCTTCGAGGACGCCGTGGATGGTGGTGAACTCATGCTGCACGCCGGTAATCTTCACAGACACAAAGGCAGCACCCTGCAGGGAGGCAAGCAGCACACGACGCATGGCATTGCCGATGGTGGTGCCGTAACCTCTCTCCAGCGGTTCGCAAACAAACTTGCCGTGCGTGCTGCTGGCCGTGTCTTCGTCGCGCAGGATCTGGTCGGGCTTGACGAGCTCGTTCCAGTTGCGCGCATTGATAAGGCGTTCGCCCTGTTTGATAAGCATGAAGCCCCCGCTTATTTCGAGTAAAGTTCAACGATCAGCTGTTCATTGACCGGGAACTGGATGTCGTCACGCTGCGGCAGAGCCTTCACGGTGCCCTTGAAAGCGGCGCCGTCGGCTTCCAGCCAGGCGGGGCAACCGCGGCGGGCGATGACTTCCTGGGCTTCGGCCAGAACGGGGATCTTGCGGTTCTTTTCGGGCACTTCGATGGTATCGCCCACGCGCACCTGCAGCGAGGGGATGGTCACCTTGTGGCCATTGAGGGTGAAGATGCCGTGACGCACCAGCTGACGGGCCTGGTTACGGGAGTTGGCGAAACCGAGACGGTACACCACGTTGTCCAGGCGGCGTTCCAGGATCACCAGCAGGTTGGTACCGGTGACGCCCTTCTGCATTTCAGCCTTTTCGAAGTATCCGCGGAACTGCTTTTCCAGGATACCGTAGCTGCGGCGGG
>OHAI01003239.1_pt1 | contig 11207 bp, 10 predicted proteins | sample 1577091 | NCBI WGS metagenome assembly OHAI01 (sample SAMEA3541548, study PRJEB24748) | human gut metagenome | biome: human gut; feature: human-associated habitat; material: faeces | place: China | collected 2012
GAAGGTGATCCGGGAAGAGCTTGGCGAAGAAGATATTGTTTCAGAGGCGGATGAATATCTTGAGAAGTGTGAAAAGCTAAAGGCATCAAAAGAAGTAAAGGATAAGATTAAAAAAGAGATAAAGCGTTATAAAAAGATGCCTCCGATCGCAGCGGAAAGCACAATGACAAAGAACTACATTGAAACGATGCTTGAAATGCCATGGAATAAAGTTTCTAGAGACAGTAAAAGTCTTGAGAAAGCAATGGAGATTTTAGAAGAAGATCACTATGGGCTTAAAAAAGTGAAGGAACGAATCCTTGATTATCTGGCAGTCCGTTTCCTTACCAAAAAAGGAGAGACCCCTATTCTTTGTCTCGTAGGACCTCCAGGAACCGGTAAAACATCTATCGCAAGATCGATTGCAAGAGCGCTGAATAAAAAGTATGTCCGTATTTCTTTAGGTGGAGTGAGAGATGAAGCGGAAATTCGTGGACATAGAAAGACATATGTAGGTGCGATGCCGGGAAGAATTGCTGAAGGAATCCGTCAGGCAGGCGTGAAGAATCCGGTAATGCTTTTAGATGAGGTAGATAAAGTAAGCAGTGATTATAAGGGAGATACCGCATCTGCACTGCTTGAAGTGTTAGATGGAGAACAGAATATAAACTTCAGGGATCATTATCTTGAAGTGCCGATGGATTTAAGTGAGGTATTTTTTATTGCAACTGCGAATGATCTTTCTCCAATTCCAAAACCATTGCTTGATCGTATGGAAATCATTGAATTAAACAGCTATACAGAAAATGAGAAGCTTCACATTGCAAAGGATCATTTAGTTCCTAAGCAGTTAAAGAAAAATGGTATTACAACTGATAATCTTGAGATTACAGATGATGCCATCAGCTTAATCATCAACGAGTACACTATGGAAGCCGGCGTAAGAAATCTTGAGAGAAAGATTGCAACTATTTGTCGTAAGGCTGTCAGAAAGCTCTATAACGACGGTCTTTTAAGAGATGAGAAGTTAGTTGTAACAAAGGATAATCTTGAAGATTACCTTGGAAAGCATAAGATTCACAAGCCTAAGTTTGACCACATTCCTATGGTCGGCAGAATTCACGGCCTTGCATGGACAAAGGTTGGCGGTAGTGTAATCGAGCTTGAAGTAAATGAAATGCCTGGTAAGGGCGATCTCATCTTAACAGGTCAGATGGGTGACATTATGAAGGAATCAGCAAGAATTGCTCTTACATACGTTCGTTCTATCGTTCCTGAGACAGAGGAAGACAGCTTCGATAAGAAGACATTACATTTACATATTCCTGCGGGTTCTGTGCCTAAGGACGGCCCATCTGCCGGTGTTACAATGTCTACAGCATTCTATTCTGTATTAACAGGTAAGAAAATTGCAGGCGATGTTGCAATGACAGGTGAGGTTACTCTTACAGGTATTGTTCTTCCTATCGGCGGACTTAAGGAGAAGCTACTTGCAGCCAATAAGGCAGGCATGACTAAGGTTATCGTTCCTGAAGCCAACAGAGGCGATGTAGAGGAATTAGATGCAGAAATTATCGGCGATATGAAGATAGTTTACGCATTGACTATGGATGATGTTCTTAAAGAAGCAATAATATGATATAATTATATTATCTAAGTAACTTTTTCTTTAAGGAGATGGGTAATGAGTACAGCGAGCACACCAAGACATACATTAAATGAACTCTTAGTAGGTCTGTTCCAGTATATTTTATATATTGAGGAGCGTAATATCAGAAATAAGGGTTTCGACCTTTCTATGAATGATGTTCATATCCTTGAAAATATTGCAAAGGCAAGTGATAACAGTATGTCTCATATTGCTGCAAGAATGATGGTTACACAGGGAACCATGAGTACTAATATTTCCCGTCTTATCAAAAAGGGATATGTAGTTAAATATCGTGACGACGCAGATAAAAGAGTGCAGAGACTGATTAACACTAACAAGGCTAAGCCTGTTCTTGAGGTTCATGACGAATTTCATAAAAATATGATCGATAAGGTTATTAAAGATATGGGATTGGAAGAAAATGAAATCTTAAATGAAAGTCTTGAAAGAATTCTTGCTTACTTCAGAGAGCAGTATTCTGACGTTGAACTCACAAGACCTAAACAGGAAGAAAAAGCTGTTACTGAAACAGACAGTTATAAAAAAGATAATGTGGAATAATTTATAAATAAACTAATTTGTAATACAAATTGATTTATAAAAAAAGACCATCGTTAGGTGACTTCAATTAGGGATTTTTAATCTCTGAAATAATCGGCATAACTTACGACAATGTAGGTTATGCCGTTTTTTCTTTATCTGCCGGAATATCAACTGCACCAATGAAGTTCCAATGGATACAGATTGTCTGCTTTTTGGTTCTTGTTCCCGGCACCTTTTCTGGTGTGTAAACATCAATTCTCGCTACAAAACTTCTGATGATTTCATCTGTGAGTTCTGTAATATCAGTGTACTTTCGTACCACCTTGAGAAATGAGTCCACATTCAATGTTTGTTCTTTTGACTTGTCTATGAACTCCTGAAGTTCAATTTTTCTTTGTTCAAGTTCTTTCTGCTCGGCATCGTAGGTTGCTGACATTCTTGCAAAACGGTCATCAGAAATCTTGCCATCAAGATTATCTTCATAAAGCCTTTGAACAATGGTATCAAGCTTAGCAATTCTGCTTTTTGCCTGTTCTAATTCCTTGTGGCTATCACGCAGCTGACGGTTAAGGTCTTTTTCACTTTGCTTTGTTACCAGCTCGATGAATTCACTTTCATGCTCACGAGCGTATGCAGTGATTTGGTGTAGTTCTCTAAGGAGAATTTCTTCCACCTGAACATTGTGAATTTGATGGGAAGAACAACCGCATTTGCCTTTGCGATATGTAGCACATACAAAATGTTCCTGCTCGTGTGTCTAGCCTTTGGCTCTTACCTGATAAAGCTTTGCACCGCAATCGGTACAATATAACATCCCGGAAAGAATAGGCATTTCACCCATAGGCGTTCGTCTGCGTCTGCCATCACGGATTCGTTGAACAATATCAAATGTTTCCTGATCGATAATGGCTTCGTGTGTGTTCTCGAATATTTGCCATTTCGATGGGGCATTCCATAACTTCTTCTTGGATTTATAAGACTTTTTGTAAGTTTTGAAATTCACAGTGTGACCAAGATATTCAGGATGAGCAAGAATATCTGCAACCGTTCTAGACTGCCATGCATATGGATTGTCAGGTGCTTTTGCCGAATAACTAATACCAATTGAATTGTAATAAGCAGAAGGTACAAGAACTTTATCCTTTTCAAGTACACCTGCAATCTGACTTTGACCATATCCGTCAACGCAAAGGTTAAATATTCTACGTACTACATCGGCTGCAGTTTCTTCAATAATCCAATGGTGCTTATCCTCCGGGTCTTTCACATATCCATAAGGTGGATTAGTGCATAATGGCTTTCCAGATTCGCCTTTGGCTTTGAATACTGCTCTGATTTTCTTGGAAGTATCCTTGGCATACCATTCGTTGATGATATTAAGGAATGGTGTGAAATCACTGTCCTGCTGATTATCACTGTCAACGCCATTGTTGATGGCAATAAATTGGATATCAGCGTTTGGAAATACCATCTCGGTGTACATTCCCACCTGCAGGTAATCTCTTCCAAGTTGGCTCATATCCTTGACAATGACTGTGCCGATTTTTCCTTCCTCGACCATAGCTATAAGTCTTAACCAATCTGGTCTGTTGAAGTTTGTACCACTGTAACCATCGTCCACAAAGAATTCAATGTTTCTAAAACCATTGTCATCGGCATATTTTTTGAGAATAGCCTTCTGATTGACGATACTATTACTTTCACCCTGAAGTTCATCATCTCTTGAAAGTCGGCAATATAATGCCGTAATTCTATCGTTTGCGATAGTACTGAAAGACTGTCTGTTATTATTTTGTTTTATCATATTTGCTCCTTTCCGACAGTCTTCAAGCGGGATTATATATTCCCGTACTATCATACTTATATCAAGTAATATCTGTTAAACTTTCTGATAATAATCTACACAAACTTTTGCAGGTGAATTTGTGTGATTAACAATCAGTTTCTTCACCTTGTCATAGGCAGTTTCCTTGGCATCAGCACTCTCTACAGAGATAACTGTAAAGAGTGTTGTGCCAATCTGCATTTCAGAAACACGACAAGGTTTACCATCGTGTATTCTTTCTCCCATAGGCATTAGTCCTTAATCTTAAGCACTTTGACTGCCTCAGGTCTTACAAGCTTTCCATCAAGGAATTCACTGCCAAGGTATCCAATCTGACTGTTGATTGCGAATTTCTCACGAAGTGCCTTAACGCTTGTATGGTCACGGTCTACGATGGTGTAGTAGCCGAAATCACCAAAGGCAACAGGTGATAAACCTGCAGTTGCGTTAGGCATATATTCAGAAATCAATACTTCCTTACCAAGAATGGTATCGTTACTGTGATTCCAGATATAATTGCCATCAGCGTCCTTGATTCTGCGAAGTGCAAATGCAGTTTTATCATTCATAAGCCACTTACCGTTCTTGCGATACTCAGGCTTTAATGAGAAATAAAGAGCCACAACGTCATCGTACGTAAGTGCTGATGCAGTAGCACCGACTTCAGCACCACCATTATCGGCAAGAATACCAACAGGTTCTGTAATACCATTGCCTGTGATAAAGGCTTTTCCTTCTGCATGAGAGAATGCTTTTGTAAGGTGAGCAGTCATATGCTTTTCAATATTGTAGCTGGGACTGAAAACAAAATCCTCATCCATACGAATGACTGATGCAAGCTTATGACTGTAAATATCATAAGGAGTGAAATCCTCCATTCCTTCATAGATAGGAATTGCAGAGCCTTCAGGAATGAATGACGCAGTATCATCACAGTCTCTTGCCCAGAATTTGTGGTATCCCTGATTGTAAAGAACAGTGCCGATTTTACGGAATAAGCTTTCTTTGGCTAATGCCTCTGTAAACTTGTCTTCAGTATAGGAAGGAAGCTTGATTGTTCCCATAGATGTCTTTCCACTGCGAAGAGCATCTGCTGATACAATATTTCCCTTCATGGCATTCCAGAATGCCTTGTCATATTCAGGGTTATGTGTAGTAATTAAATTATTATTCATAGATATAAATCCTCCATAATTTGTTTGATTTTTGATTAGGGGCTATTACCCCTTTGAATTTGCGACTTTTGTGCGTGAGGGGGCAGCACCGTTTATCTGTTGTAAAGCCACAGAGATTAAGACCGCCCCTGCCCACGAAGTGTCAGTTACATATCATCGTGTCTTTCGGTTGAAAGCTTGTAATACTCACAAAGCTCCGCCAAATCCTGACTGTCATGGATATCAAAGTCCTGATGACCGCCATTAAGATGGAAGTGGTAAGCCTTTGAGATGGTAATCTTGATGTTCTCAGGTGTAAAAAGAACGATCTTGTTATGCATCTTGAAGTGTTTATCAAAGAACTCTTTATTAAGCATGGTGTCTTCCTCCTTTCTTGTTATCTGCACAGGAACTGCATACATACAGTTCAAGTCTTGTATCGCTGGCTCTTTTGGTAACAGGTCTTAAATGCTTGTTACAGAAGGGACAGCGTATTTTGTATCTCCCATCGACTCTTGGAGTATGATTGCGTACTTTCAATCGAAAGTAATAAGGCACCACCTCTTCAAGCCACATGGTGTGGTTGTCAGATACGGTCTTTTCGTCTTTGCACATACACAGTGCAATCTTTTTCGTACCTTTAGGGCCACAATCCACTATGGGATAGTAATGAATGTCCATTGTCGGTTCTCCTTTCAAACTTGGGGCAGGTTGTGGCAGATGATTTCAGCTAGGAAAAAATAAAACCTTACGTGATATGGCTTAAAATACCTGCCACAAAGTGCCACAAAAAAATAGTTAGAACAGTGGCTCCACATAATCCTTAATGGAATAACCAATCAGGATTGTGGTTTTGTCACCGCCTGACTGTGGTCTTTTTCTTTCCACACGACCGAATTTACGAAGTTCGTGCAGGAAGTTTCTGTTGTTCTCGCAGTAGCATCCATTGCCACTGCACCATCTGCGATACTCCTCATATACAACTGCAGTTTTAACTTCAGCAGTTGCATCTGGTTCTAAACGTTCCTCTGCAAACTGTGCCAGCTTATCACTTTCATATTGATAAGCACTGATAGCTGCAGTTACTGATGATGGCTGTACGAATCCCTCATCTTGAAGAATGCGATACCCGGCTATAAGCCAGTTAAGGATTGCACTCTGCGTTGTTGGTCTTGTAAATTCCTCTTTGAGTGTTCTGTCCTGTTCCCAAGGCTCGAAGTGCCTGTCAAAAGGAATGATGATAACTCTGTTTGATGAAAACATCGTCATATCAGAAATCACAGGAAGATAATTGGTATTGATATATAGCTTGAACTGTGGTTCAAAATCAAAACTGTTCTCATTGAGAAATCTTGCATTAAGTGTGTCATTGCCTGTCATATTCTTTACCTGTGCAGCATTAAGGACTAAGCCTCGGCTTGGTTCAGATATGTTGGCAAATCGGATGCCCGCAAGTCGAGCAATATCTTCACTTGGAGCCTGTGAGTTAATAGTGTGCTTTTGTGCGATAGTTTCAGGTCTTACGGCTTTGCCATAATTACCAAGTACCCTGAGCACACTTTCCATGAGCGTTCCTTTGCCATTTCTGGTAGTTTCGCCATAAAGGAAAAACATACATTCATAACGGGTATCATCACAGATGCCATAGCCAAGTGCCTTTTGAAGAAACAATGCCTTATCTCTGTCAGCACTCATAACCTTATCAATGAATCTGTCAAAGCGTTCACTTGTTGCATCAGGATCATAGTCAACAGGACTGATTTTAGTTAGGAAGTCCTCCGGGGAGTGTTCCTTTGGAATGCCTGTTCTTAAATCAAAGGTGACATTGTTGCAGTTGAATAAGTATCTGTTACTGTCGAATCGTTCCATTGGAACGGGATAGATACTCTGTGCTTCTTTGATATAGGTTTCACGGAATCTGCGTTGCTGCCAGTATTTGCTTTCCTTTAAGAAAGGCAGTCTTTTTTCTTCATCCTTGATAGTTGAAGTGTAAAGAAGCATTGCATCTGCCAAGTCCTTACCAAGTTCCATAATTTTGAGATTTGCAATATCAGGCACCCATCGTTTACCGTCATAGACAAACCATTTCTTACGTTCAGGTACATATCTTGCGATTTCTTTGAACATATCAGCAAACAGTCTGCCATATCCGATATCACCACTTCGGTATCGTCTGTTTTCAAGCAGGTTGAATTCCGTAAGCCTTGAAAGAATGTCGTTGAAGTCTTCATCGGCAGTTGCCAACATCGGACTGTAAAAGGCAGTACATTTCTTTACTGCCTTTGTGAGTGTAATCATTCCATAGGGCATTGAACTTATCTGCCTGCTTTGACTTTGATGCCTTGGTATAGACACTTTCATCAGAAAGGAAACTACCGGGAGCGTCCACTGTTGGAGCAGTAACATCAGAATCGGCTCTTTTCATGTATTTATCCAAAACCACGTGCAGTTGCATGCTGCGTTCATTGGCATCAGCACCATGAATTGCTTTACCAGTCAGCGTCAGAAACTTACCTGTAACATCGGGAGCATAGACTTCCACATGGGTGTTGCGATTATTGATGTAGTAGCGTTCACTGTCATAGGCAAATCCATCTGCAAGAATAAAGATATGAATGCCATTCTCGGACGGACTGAGTTCCGTATAGGAATCAATGGTATCTACAATATCCTGACCTCTTGCATCAAGCTTTCCGTTAACAATGCATTCATCAACATCCACAAGTCTTAATGGTTCAAAGTAGCCAATACAGATACCTGCATAACCACCTTTAGCAAATATCTCCACAGTTTCTTCAAAAGATGAATAGTGTTGTGGATTAGTAGCATCGGCTCGTTTTCCGTTAATCTGATATGGTATCTTACCCGGCTTCATCACTAGCTTCCAAAGACAGAACCTGCCATGCTCCTGCATGAACTTGGGTATCGCGGAGTAAACGAAAACCTCCACATTCAGTTTTTCGTTTTTCTTATCCATACATCTGTATGACCTCCTTCCTAAGGACAGTTGCCTGTATCGTCCTTACACTTTCCCACTGGAGAAAATTTTACAGTTTGAGCGGATACATCTGAAAGAATTTCTGTCCTTCCTAACTGTTAGTCTTGAAAGAGGCATCAAAAGGACGTTTTTAGAAAAGAAAATAAAAAATTCACCTGCAAAAGTTACAGATGGACTGGAGGGGTAGAAAAATTCATAATTATGTGGTATAATAACGCTATATTTTTGAGATATTCAGGAGAAGGAGATGCAACATGAAATTTCCAGAAGAAATTAAAAGAATCAGACAGAGATGTTTTTTAACACAGCACGATTTTGCCAAAGAAGTACAAGTGGCATTTTCTACTGTTAATAGATGGGAAGGCGGTAAAGCAAAGCCTAACCTTATTGCAATGAAAAATATAAAGGAGTTCTGCCTTAAGAATGATATCGACTATACAGGCGTTGAAGAGGCATGGCTTGATTTTAAGGTAAAAAAATCTACGGAGGGTATAGATAATGACTAAGTTTTATGAAAAAGTAATCGATGTTCTCAAGCAGGACAGTCGTTTCTTTACAGATGATGGCGTTTTATTAAGAAATGCCGTATATGAGGCTGCAATGCAGATGGATGAAAATCTTATTTCTATACTACTTGCAAACGAAACAACAAAAGCACAGTTCTTTAAAGAAGTTGCTGGTGTGGTAGTGTTTGATAAGATCGCTTTTGGTTGGGTTGTGAATAATAGAGAGTTTCTTCCTGACAGCTATACAAGATTTAAAAACAAGATTGGCCTGTCAGATGAAAATGGTGATATGTTTGCTAGTACAGGCCATGTCGAGTTAGTTTTTCCATATAAAGATTGCGTTCTTGAAGGTGGACAGACTACAGAAGAGCAAAAGAGAAAAGAAGTGTTTTACAATACGACTTTAGCACCAGATGAGGTTGACAGACTTCTTTTCCCAAAGGTCATGACAAGTGCGCAGAGATACTCATATGATGGTGACTTCGATTTGATGAGCAATCCAATAGGTAATGGAAAGATTAAGTGTGAACCAACAACTAGTTTTAACTATAATAAAGATAATCTAATTATTAAGGGAAATAATCTGCTCGCATTAAGTTCCTTACTTAAAAAGTATGAAGGAATGGTTAAATGCATCTATATTGACCCACCATATAATACGGGTTCTGATAGTTTTGGATATAACGATACTTTTAATCATTCAACATGGTTAACATTCGTGAAAAACAGGTTATTACTTGCAAAAAAATTGCTATCAGAAGACGGTATAATTTGGATTCAAACTGATGACAATGAAGTGAATTATCTAGGAGTATTACTTGACGAGATATTCGGAAGGAATAACTTCATAAATTTAGTTACAGTAAAAACCAAAATTGGTGGCGTTTCAGGAAGTTCGGAAGGAAAAAGCTTAAAAGATGCAACTGAATTTATTCAAGTTTATGCGAAGAATAAAGCATTAATTAATTTAGAACCCGTATATGCAATGACTCCTGTATGGAATTACATACAGGATGAATATATAGAACAAGGCAAAAGTTGGAAATACACTTCTGTTCTAACTGAACTTGGGGAAAGGGCACTTATCAAAGATGATGTGAAGGCTGGAAGAAAGTTTTAACATTATCCAAATGCAAAATCTATTTCAGTAAAACAATATGCAGATGAACATAATATGACAGAAGAGGAAGTTTATAATTCAATTCCTGAAAAAATATTTCAAACAACAAATGCCCAATCTTCTATTAGAACAACTGTTATCGAAACTACTGAAAATATCAATCAAGGAATTGTTAGCATTGAATATGTTCCAACAAAAGGAAAAAATAAAGGTGAATTAACTGAAGTTTTTTACACTAATACTAAAAGAATGTTTATGTTTTTATCAGATATGCTAACCAAAGATAAAAATGGAAATTTATTATATAAAGAAAAACTTTCGACATTATGGGACGATATTCAGTATAACAATTTGTCAAAAGAGGGGAAAATTGATTTTCCTAATGGCAAGAAACCGGAAAAACTTATACAGAACATTATTGAAATGTCTAGTTATAAGGGTGATATCATTTTAGACTTTTTCGGAGGAAGTGGAACTACAGCTGCAGTTGCTCACAAATTAGGGCGAAGATGGGTAACCTGTGAACAAATAGATACTCAAATTACCAAAATGATAGAACGTCTCAATAATGCTATTAGCGGAGATGATGATAAGGGTATTTCTGCCGAAGTTAATTGGCAAGGTGGAGGCTCATTTGTGTACTGCGAACTCGCAAAGGCTAATCAAAACTTTGTAAACGAAATTCAGTCTGCTTCTTCTTTGGATGAAATTAAGGGTATTTATTCACGCATTATTGAAACAGGATTTATAAGCAGCAAGGTTAATCTGAAAGAAATCGATGCTAATGCAGAAGAATTTGATGCTCTTTCGCTTGATGACCAAAAGCGTTTCTTAATGGAATTGCTTGATAAGAATTTGCTGTATGTGAATTATTGTGATATAGACGATGAAGAGTATGGTATCAGTGATGATGATAAAGCATTTACAAGAAGTTTTTATGGGGAGGTATAGTCGATGGCATTTTTACACGAAAAAATAGATGTTCTGCGTGAAAGTGGATACACATCTGATATTCCATCGTATATACCGGTAAATTTGAATCCTGCTTTTGAGTTACGACCATATCAGAAAACTGCTTTTGAGAACTTTATAACTCATTTTGAAAGTCCGAAATGCCCACACCCAACTCAGGTACTTTTCCATATGGCAACAGGCAGTGGTAAGACCCTGATTATGGCTGGATTAATGCTTTACCTATACAAGAAAGGGTACAGAAATTTCTTGTTTTTTGTAAACCTCTCAACGATTGTAAAAAAGACAGAGGATAATTTCCTTAATGCTGCATCAAACAAATACTTATTTGCAGATGAAATTGTAATCGATGGCGAGCGTGTGCCTATTAAAAAAGTAGAGAATTTCCAAGCAACCGATCCAGATGCGATTAATATCTGTTTCTCTACTACGCAGGGACTCCATACGGATATATGGTTA